>Ga0228535_1000079_pt1 | contig 286810 bp, 258 predicted proteins | sample SJ1metagenome_FD_168457 | JGI IMG/M metagenome (GOLD analysis project Ga0228535, IMG submission 168457) | Enriched culture of PCE-dechlorinating microbial communities from Ithaca, New York, USA - SJ1 | ecosystem: Engineered > Modeled > Simulated communities (microbial... > Unclassified...
ATAGCCGTAAGCTCCTTCCATGGCATGGCGTTCATCTCCTCCGCGATTACTTGTCCATGCCTAAATTGTATCGGATACTGTAAGCTATGTCTCCGAACATTTGTCAACCATGTACCCGGTCTATACATAGCATCGGGCGAGGGGAGCTATTGAAGGAGGTGAGTAGTGGCGGACGCCTCTGTCCGCCCGACTGCGAAGGCCTGCCCTCACTCTTGGCCCCGATCGTTTGTAGGGACGTCCTCGGGACGCCCACCCGGTACTTGCCTCACATCTCAACCCCTTACTTCGCCACGCGTCCCGGCGCGCGGTACCCGCTCCCGGCTCCCGATCCGCTTTCGCCCAGGATCATATCATCCACCGTGCCGCCCGAGGGAATCATCGGGTACACGTTCTCCATCGGCTCCACCCGGAAATCCAGCACCACCGGCCGATCCGTCACCGCAAGCGCCCGCTCGATCGCCGGCCCCACATCTTCCTCGCGCTCAACTCGTATTCCAATCCACCCGTAAGCCTCGGCCAGTTTAAGAAAATCCGGCTGGTCGGAGATGTCCGTAAACGCGTACCGTTCCCGGAAGAATAATTCCTGCCACTGCCGCACCATGCCGAGGTACTGGTTGTTCAAGATGGCAACCTTGATCGGCAGCTTGTAACGGGCCGCCGTTGCCATCTCCTGGACGTTCATCTGGAAGCTCCCGTCGCCGGAGATATTGACTATCACCCGGTCCGGGCAGCCGATTTGCGCTCCGATGGCGGCCGGCAGGCCGAAACCCATCGTGCCCAGACCGCCGGAGGAAAGAAAACTCCGCGGCTTGTCGTACAGGTAGTGCTGTGCCGCCCACATCTGGTGCTGGCCGACCTCGGTGACCACCATCGCTTCGCCCTTGGTGGCTTCGTAAAACTTCTCGATCACATATTGCGGCTTGATCTTGTCGCCCCGCTCATAGCGCAACGGATAACGGGATTTCAGCCAGGCTATCCTTTCCCGCCATTCCGGGTTGGCGCCGGGGGTGACGGCGGCTGCCAGCTCCGGCAGGACGGTGGCCAAATCGCCGACGAGCGGAATGTCGACCTTGACATTTTTGCCGATTTCGGCGGCATCGATATCGATATGAATGACTTTTGCCTTCGAAGCGAAGCACTCGGTCTTGCCGGTAACCCGGTCGTCGAAACGCACGCCGACGCCGATCAAGAGGTCGGCCTCATCCACGGCGTAATTGGCGTAAGCCGTCCCGTGCATCCCGAGCATCCCAAGTGCCAGCGGATGGCTGCCGGGAAAGCACCCGAGCCCCATCAGGGTGCTGACGACGGGAATATCCCGTTTCTCCGCCAGTTCCCGCAGGGCGGCGTGGGCACCGGCGGTGACGATGCCGCCCCCGGTATACAGGACCGGCTTGCGTGCCGCCTCGATGGCCGCCGCCGCTGCCCGGAGCTGGACGCTGTGCCCGTTGAACTCGGCCCGGTAGCCGGGCAGGTCGACCGCTTTTGGTTTGACGTATTCCCCGCGCGTCACCGAGATATCCTTGGGGAAGTCGATGAGAACCGGCCCGGGCCGCCCGGTCCGGGCGATATAGAAAGCTTCGTGTACGATGCGCGGGATATCCTGAACATCCTTTACGAGATAATTATGCTTCGTAATCGGCAGAGTAATCCCGGTGATGTCGACCTCCTGAAACGAGTCCTTCCCGATCATCGGCACCGGTACCTGTCCGGTGATCGCCACGAGCGGCACCGAGTCCATGTAAGCATTGGCAATGCCGGTCACCAGGTTCGTCGCCCCCGGTCCCGAGGTGGCGACACAGACGCCGACCTTGCCCGTCGCGCGGGCGTAGCCGTCGGCGGCGTGCGCCGCTCCCTGCTCGTGGCGGGTCAGGATATGCCGGATGTTGGCATCGTACAGCACATCGTGCAGCGGGATTGTCTGCCCGCCCGGGTAGCCGAAGATTGTGTCAACTCCTTCCGCCTCCAGGCATTTAACCAAGATTTCCGCCCCTGTCATCAAACTCATGCTCTACACCCCTTTAATCATTCTAAAAATAAAAACCTCTCGCTCCCAGTTGAGAATAACTCAACTAGGGACGAGAGGTTATAACCTTCCCGTGGTACCACCCTAATTCGCCGCCGCCTTGCGGGGTCGGCCTCTGAAAGTACGCGGGCATAAACCCGGATACTCCGGCAGATTAACGGCTGCCTTACACAGTACCGGCACGGCCTACTAGCTGAACCCCGGACAGGGTTCGGTCATTCAGCCTGCAGTTCGGGGATGATCTTCGGCCCGATGTCCCGCTACCGGTTCACAGCGTACCCGGCTCTCTGTGAGCAGTCCATTTCGCGCTTACTCTTCCCGTCATCACTTTTGTCACACGCTATTCAGTTACTATTTATATACCGCCCCGGTGCTGGCCGAAGTCACCAGGCTCGCGTACCTTGCCAGGTACCCGCCTTTGACTTTCGGCTCCGGTCGGGTCCACGCCGCCCGCCGTGCCGCGATTACTTCCGGTGTGATATCGGCATTAAGGCGTTTTTCAGGTATATTAATATCTATTATATCACCTTCGCGCAAAAATGCAATAGGTCCGCCCTCCATTGCTTCCGGAGAAACGTGTCCGATGGAGGCGCCGCGCGAAGCCCCGGAGAAGCGGCCGTCCGTGATCAGGGCCACACTGGCAGCCAGCCCCATGCCGGCGAGCGCTGAGGTCGGCGACAGCATTTCCCGCATGCCCGGACCGCCTTTCGGCCCTTCGTAGCGGATGACGACCACATCGCCGGCCTTGATCTTGCCGCCCATGATGGCCTCAATTGCCGCGTCCTCGGATTCGAAGATCCGGGCCGGGCCGCGGTGGGCGAGCATCTCCGGCGCCACCGCCGACTGCTTGACAACAGCGCCTTCCGGGGCGATATTTCCGCGCAGGATGGCGAGGCCGCCGGTCCGGCTGTATGGGTTGCCGGTCGGGCGAATGACGTCCGGCCGCCGGTTGACCGCGTTCTGACAGTTTTCGCCGGTAGTTTTGCCGGTGACCGTCAGCGTGTCGAGGTTAATCAGGCCAATATCCGCCAGCGCCTTGATTACCGCCTGGATGCCGCCCGCCTCGTACAGGTCCTGAATGTGGTGCTGCCCGGCCGGACTCAGCTTGCACAGGTTCGGCGTCTTTTCGCTGATCGAGTTGATTTTGTCCAGATCGATTTCGATGCCGGCTTCGTGAGCAACCGCCGGCAAGTGCAGGACCGTGTTGGTCGAACCCCCGAGGGCCATATCCACGGCGAGGGCGTTTTCAAACGCCGCCGGCGTCATGATATCGAGCGGCCGGATATTCTTTTCCAGCATCTCCATGGCCTTGATGCCTGCGTATTTCGCCAGCCGCCGCCGCGCCGCGTGGACGGCCGGGATCGTGCCGTTGCCCGGCAGTCCCAGGCCGAGGACTTCCGTCATGCAGTTCATCGTATTCGCCGTATACATCCCGGAACAGGAACCGCAGCCGGGGCAGGCGGCATCCTCGATCTCCGCCATTTCTTCCCGGCTCATTTTGCCGGCGCTGACGGCGCCCACCGCTTCGAACATCGTATTCAGGTCAATATCCTTACCCTGATAACGGCCGGCCAGCATCGGGCCGCCGCTGACGACCACCGTCGGCAGATTCAGGCGGGCCGCCGCCATCAACATGCCCGGAATAATCTTATCACAGTTCGTGACCATCACCAGGGCGTCGAAAGCATGTGCCTGAGCCATAATCTCGATGGAGTCGGCAATGAATTCGCGGCTCGCGAGCGAATACTTCATCCCGGCGTGGCCCATGGCGATCCCGTCACAGACGCCGATGGTCGGAAACTCGATCGGTGTTCCCCCGGCCATCCGGACTCCGGCCTTCACTGCCTCCGTAATGTCATCCAGGTGCTCGTGCCCGGGAATAATCTCGTTCTGGGAGTTCACCACGCCGACGAGCGGCCGGTCGATCTCCTCGTTGATCAGGCCCAAAGCCTTCAGCAGCGAGCGATGGGGCGCCTTCTCGATCCCTTTTTTCACCTGGTCGCTACGCATTCCGCTCATCCCCCTAAAAAGAATAGTCGAAAGTCAAAAAGTCAAAAGTCCAAAGTCAAGGAACAGATATGAGTGCAATGGTTATCCTTTTTCTTATCTTTCCTTTTTCGTTCCCCATACTGCACACACGGTCCGGGCGCAAGCGACACCTAGTGAGAAGCGTGCCGTGTCCGGCGAGGGCGAAGATTTCAGACGGGGCCGAGCCAGGGAGGGCGAGGCGACAATCGAGCCAAGGATGGCGAGTTTGTCAGGGAACCCCGTCTGAAACCGAGACTGAGACGCTGACACGGCCGATACGAAACTATGTTGTTAAGACCGGACCGTAAAAAAAGCCATCCTGTGAAACAACGCCGCAATTCCTGTTCTTGGCTTACTTTCGAGCATCTCGGTCCGCCCGCATCTATTCCGGCATCCCGGCAAGCAATCCTTGCCGGGGCGGCACAGAGGCCGCCCCCTACATTTTTTCACTTTGTACTTTTAACTTTAATGTTATTGACAACTATTCTACCACAAAATCATTTTAATGCAAACGTATCCTTCCTGTTCCTACTCCACCGCCGCCGCGACCAAATCCCCCATCTGCGCCGTGCTGACCTGAGTCTTCCCTTCCTCCAGCATATCCGGCGTCCGGTACCCCTTGGCCAGGACATCGCTCACCGCTGCCTCGACCGCCCGGCTCGCCTCCGGTTGCTGCAGGGAATACTTGAGCAGCATCGCGGCCGACAGGATGGTGCCGATCGGGTTTGCCTTGCCCTGCCCGGCGATGTCCGGAGCGGAGCCGTGAATCGGCTCGTACAGGGCGTAGTCGCCGACACCGAGGCTCGCCGAGGGCAGGAGGCCGATCGAGCCCGCAAGGACGGAAGCCTCGTCGCTGAGGATATCCCCGAACGTGTTCTCGGTTACGATAACATCAAACTGCCGGGGCCGGGTGATCAACTGCATCGAGCAGTTGTCCACGTACATGTGGTTCAGTTCCACATCCGGGTAGCGCGCCCCGACCGCACTAGCCGTCTCCCGCCACAGCACGGAATTCTGGAGCACGTTGGCCTTGTCGACGGAAGTAACCTTGCCCCGCCGCTGCCGGGCCGTCTCAAAAGCGAGCACCATAATCCGCTCGATCTCCTCGCTCGTATACGCCATCGTATCGACGGCCTGCCAGCCGGTATCCGTTTTGATCCGTGCCTTGGGCTCGCCAAAGTACAGGCCGCCGGTCAGTTCACGAACGAGCATAATGTCCACCCCGTCGCCGATGATTTCCCGGCGCAGCGGGGAAATGCTGACAAGTTCGGGATAAACAACAGCCGGGCGCAGGTTCGCATACAATTCGAGTTCCTTGCGCAGCCGCAGCAGGCCGCCCCGCTCCGGCGTCAGATGCTCGGGCAGATTCGCCCATTTCGGCCCGCCGATCGACCCGAACAGAATAATCCGGCACTCCCGGCACAAGGCGAGCGTCGCTTCCGGCAGGGGAACACCGGTGGCGTCAACTGCCGCCCCGCCGATGAGCGCCTCCCGGAAATTGAAGTCGATACCGTATTTGGCGCCGACCGCCCGGAGCACCTTGACCGCTTCTTGGACGATTTCCGGACCGATACCGTCGCCCGGCAGGACCGCAATATTAGGCATCGGCGCTCACCTTCTTCTTAACATAATTAATCAAGCCGCCGGAAGCAATAATTTCCTGCATGAATTCCGGAAACGGCATCGCGCGGTATTCCCGTCCGGTCGTCAGGTTCGTGACTATCCCTTTCGCCGCGTCGACAGCAATTTTGTCGCCTTCGCTGATTCCATCCACCGCTTCCGGCGCCTCAAAAATCGGCAGGCCGATGTTGATGGCGTTCCGGTAAAAGATCCGGGCGAACGATTTCGCCACCACACAGGCAATACCCGCCTCCTTGAGCGCGATCGGCGCGTGCTCCCGCGAACTGCCGCAGCCAAAGTTCTCCGCCGCGACGATAATATCGCCGGACTTGATTTTCGCCAGAAAACCGGCGTCGAAATCCTCCATGCAGTGCGCCGCCAGTTCCTTCGGATCGGAGGTATACAGATACCGGGCGGGAATAATGTCGTCCGTATTCACATCCCGGCCGTACTTCCATACCTTGCCCTCGAGCTTCAATCAGGCCACCTCCTCGGGATGGGCAATTCGCCCTTTGACTGCCGTCGCCGCCGCCACCGCGGGGCTTGCCAGGAACAGTTCGCTCGTCTTGTGCCCCATGCGCCCGATGAAATTCCGGTTCGTGGTGGCAAGACATTTCTCGCCGGCCCCCAGAATGCCCATGTAGCCGCCCAGGCAGGGACCGCACGTCGGCGTGCTGAAGGCGGCGCCGGCGTTCACGAAGATTTCGATCAAACCTTCCTTGAGTGCCTGCAAGTAGATTTCCTGGGTCGCCGGGATAACGATCATCCGGACGTCCGGATGGACTTTTTTCCCGGCAATAATTTTTGCCGCCGTCCGCAGGTCGGAAATTCGACCGTTCGTACAGGCACCGATGACCACCTGGTCGACCCAGGTGTCCGCCAGCGCGCTGACCGGCCGCGTGTTCTCCGGCAGGTAAGGACAGGCTACCTGCGGCTCCATTCCGGTCAGGTCATATTCTTTGATATCGGCGTATTCCGCATCCGGGTCGCTCTGATAGACCTTGAACGGTCGTTTCGCCCGGGCCCGTACGTATTCCAGAGTCTTTTCGTCCGGGGCGATGATGCCCGACTTGCCGCCGGCCTCGATGGCCATATTGCACATCGTCAGCCGCCCGTCGACCGGCAGGGCGTCGATGACTTCCCCGGTGAACTCCATCGCCTGATAGAGCGCCCCGTCCACCCCGATGTCGCCGATCGTGTGCAGGATCAGGTCTTTGCCGCTGACCCATTTGTCCGGCTTGCCTTTGTAGACGAATTTGATCGACTTCGGCACCTTCAGCCACAATTCCCCGGTCGCCATGGCGGCCGCCGCGTCGGTGCTGCCGACGCCGGTAGAAAACGCCCCGATGCCGCCGTACGTGCAAGTGTGCGAATCGGCGCCGATGACCGCGTCACCCGGCAGAACCAGCCCCTGCTCCGGCAGGAGGGCATGCTCGATGCCCATCTGTCCGACATCGTAAAAATGCTTGATCCGGTGCTTTTTGGCGAACTCGCGCACCATCCGGCACTGCTCGGCCGACGCGATATCCTTGTTCGGCACGAAGTGGTCGAGCACGAGAAAGATTTTCTCGCGGTCAAAGACCCCGTCGATGCCGATTTTCGCCATTTCCTTGATGGAGATCGGTGCCGTGATGTCGTTGCTCAGCACGCCGTCAAGCTTGGCGCTGATGAGTTCGCCCGGTTCCACATAATCTTTCCCGGCGTGCGCCGCCAGGATTTTTTCGGTAATCGTCATCCCCATCGCTCATCTTCCCCCCGTGCCGGCGCCGCCCGCCGCGATTGCTTCCGTTCCGCCCGCGTACTGGTCGCCAAGCAATTTGTTCAGCGCGTTTACATACGCTTTGGCACTGGCCTCCACGATGTCGGTGCTCACCCCGCGGCCGACATAGACGCGGCTGCCGCCGTTCTTAATCTTGATGACCACTTCCCCGAGCGCGTCCTTCCCCTCGGTAACCGCTTTCAGGCCGTATTCAAGCAGTTCGATGTGGCCGATGCCAAGCGCCCGGTCAATCGCCCTGTACAGCGCGTCGACCGGCCCGTCCCCCGAGGAAGCCTCCTCAATGTCGGCGCCCGCCTTGTGCAGCTTGATCGTCGCCGTCGGCACCGTCACATTGCCGCTCGTGACCTGGAAATAATCGAGCGAGACGATCTCTGGCGCGAGCGATATCTCGTTCTCGACGATGGCCTCAATATCCCGGTCGGTGATTTCCTTCTTCTTGTCGGCCATCACCTTAAACAACTCGAACGCCTTGTTCAAGTCTTCCGGGCTCAGATTGTACCCGAATTCCGCCAGCCGCGCCCGAAACGCGTGCCGGCCGGAATGCTTGCCGAGCACGAGTTTGTTCCCGGCCAGACCGACTTCCTCCGGTTTCATTATTTCGTAGGTCGTTCTCTCTTTCAGGACGCCGTCCTGATGAATGCCCGCCTCGTGGGAGAAAGCGTTGGCGCCGATGACCGCCTTGTTCGGCTGGACGACCATTCCGGTCAGCGTGCTGACCTGCCGGCTCGTCCGGTACAACTCTTCCGTCACGATGCCTGTCTCGCACTGGTAAAAATCCCGGCGCGTCCTGATCGCCATGACGACTTCTTCCATCGCCGTATTCCCGGCCCGTTCGCCGATGCCGTTGATGGTGCATTCCACCTGGTCCGCGCCGCTCTCCACTGCCGCAAGCGAATTGGCCGTCGCCATCCCCAGGTCGTTATGGCAGTGGACGCTGATGACCACCCCAGCCGAGACGTTCTTCCGGATATGGCTGATGAGCTGCCGGTACTCCGCCGGCGTCGTGTAACCGACCGTATCGGGAATGTTGATCGTCGTGGCGCCGGCCGCGATGACGGCCTGGAAGATCCGGACCAAAAAGTCCGGATCGCTCCGGGAAGCGTCCTCGGCGGAGAACTCAATCCGGTCGCAGAACTGCTTTGCATAAGCCACTGCCTCGGCGCCCATTTTCACGACCTCGTCCGGCGTCTTCTGAAGCTTGTATTTCATGTGAATGTCGGAAGTGGCCAGCACGATGTGGATCATCGGCTTTTCCGCGTGCCGCAGCGCTTCCCACGCCCGGTCGATATCGGCTTTGTTCGCCCGGCAGAGGCCGGTGATAATCGGTCCCCTGATGGCTTTGGCGATGGCCGTCACCGCCTCGAAATCACCCGGCGAGGTAATCGGAAAGCCGGCCTCAATGATATCGACCTTCAACTTTGCCAGTTGTTGGGCGATTTCCAGCTTCTCCTGCGTGCTCAGGCTGACCCCCGGCGACTGTTCCCCGTCGCGCAGAGTGGTGTCAAAAATCCTGACTTGCCTCATTTTGTCCAGTCCCCTCTTTCTGTCCGGAATCGTCTCTCTTGCTTATTTCTTCTTCAGCCAGGGCATCATCCGGCGGAGCTTTTCCCCGACCGTTTCGATCAGATGGGTCTTTTCCCGTTCATAGATCGCGTTGTAAACAGGCCGGTTCGCCTGATTTTCCAAAATCCACTGCTTGGCGAATTCACCGTTCTGGATTTCCGCCAGCACTTTCTTCATCTCGGCCCGGGTTCCTTCGTTGATGATCCGCTTCCCGATCATGAAGTCGCCGTATTTTGCCGTATCACTGACCGAATAGCGCATCCCGGACAGGCCGCCCTCGTAAATCAGGTCGACAATCAGTTTCATCTCGTGCAAACATTCGAAGTACGCCGCTTCCGGCTGATAGCCGGCTTCCACGAGGGTATCGAACCCGGCCTTGATCAGTTCGGACACACCGCCGCACAGGACGGCCTGCTCACCGAACAGATCGGTTTCCGTTTCTTCCTGGAAAGTCGTCTCCATCAAGCCGGCGCGGGTGTTGCCGATTCCTTTGGCATAAGCCAGACCGATATCCTTCGCTTTGCCGGTGTAATCCTGGTAGACGGCGAGCAGACCGGGCACGCCGGCGCCCTGCTCGTATTGCCGGCGGACGAGATGGCCGGGGCCTTTCGGCGCTACCATGATGACGTCGACGTTCTTCGGCGGGATAATCTGTTTGAAATGGATATTGAAACCGTGGGCGAACGCCACCGTATCGCCTTCTTTAAGGTAAGGCTCGACTTCCTTCTTATACGTCGCCGCCTGGATGTGGTCGGGAATTAAGAACATGATGATGTCCGCTGCCTTCGCCGCGTCGGCTACCGTTGCCACCTGCAGTCCGTCCTGTTGCACTTTCTCCCAGGATTTGCTCCCCGCATACAAGCCAACGATAACGTCCATGCCGCTTTCGTGCAGATTAAGCGCGTGGGCATGCCCCTGACTGCCGTAACCGAGAATGGCGATTTTCTTCCCTCGCAGGATATCAAGATTCGCGTCGCTGTCATAGTACATTTTTGCCATTTTATTCCGCCTCCCTATTCTTTTCGGCTTTGGTGCCGCGCTGGATGGATATTTTTCCGGTCCGGACGATTTCTCGGATACCGTACTTACGCAAGGATTGAATGATTGCTTCAACTTTGCCGATGTCACCCGTCACTTCGATAATCAGGGATTTGGCGGCGACATCGACGATTTTCGCCCGGAAGATATCGACGAGCTGCATGATCTCGCCGCGGACCGCCGCATCGGCTGTCACTTTCAGGAGGGCCAGTTCACGGTCGACCGTTTCTTCCTGAGTCACGTCGTTGATTTTAACGACTTCGATCAGCTTATGGAGTTGTTTCGAGACCTGCTCGATAATCTGGTCGTCACCTTCGACGACGATCGTCATCCGGGAGATGCTCGGATTTTCCGTAGTGCCGACGGCGATGCTCTCGATATTGTAGCCCCGTCGGCTGAACAGGCCGCTGACCCGGTTCATCACGCCCGGATTGTTCATAACCAGTACGGATAAAGTATGCTGCACTGCGCTCAACCTCCAATCATTTCATTCAGGGCCGCCCCGTTCGGGACCATCGGCAGCACGTTCGCCACCGGATCGATCCGGCAATCAACGATGACCAGACCGGGATGAGAAATTGCCGCTTCGATGGCCGGCCGTACTTCCTCCGGCCGGTCGATCCGGATGCCTTTCGCCCCGTATGCTGCCGCCAGCCCGGCAAAATCAGGGACAAATTTGAACAGGACTTGGGAATACCGTCCCTCGCAGTAGAATTCCTGCAACTGCCGGACCATGCCGAGAGCGGCGTTGTTGAAGACGATGATCTTCAGGGGCAAATCGTTTTCCACCGCCGTCGCCAATTCCTGCATGTTCATCTGGAAGCTGCCGTCGCCGGAAATATTGATGACGAGCTTATCCGGCCGGCCGATTTGGGCGCCGACCGCCGCCGGCAGGCCATAGCCCATCGTGCCCAGACCGCCCGAAGAAAGGAAGGTTCGCGGCGCCTGGCACTGGCAGCACTGGGCCGCCCACATCTGATGCTCGCCGACTTCGGTCGTGATGATGGCATCGCCGCCCGTCACGGCGTTGATGGCCGCAAAAACCTCCTTCGGCTTGACCTTGCCGTTGGCCGGCTCCGTCGCCTGGCACCAGTCCGCTTTCCACTGCCGCACCTGCTCGACCCAGGCAGTCGTGTCGCCGCCGGCCGGCAGGACTTCCCCGAGCGCGGCAAGGATGTTTTTGATGTCGCCGACGACCGGAATACTGACCCGGATGTTCTTGCCGATTTCGGCCGGATCGATATCGATATGGACGACTTTGGCGCGGGGGGCGAACCCGCTGATCTTCCGGGTCACCCGGTCACCGAAGCGCACCCCGACGGCGATGAGCAGATCGGCGCCGGTAATGGCGCGATTGGCCGCCGGCAGACCGTGCAGCCCGACCATCCCCAAGGCGAGCGGGTGGTCGGTGGGAATGGCCCCGATTCCCATCATCGTCGTGATTACCGGGATATTCCTTCTTTCCGCCAGTTCCCGCAGCTCGGCGGCGGCCCCGGCGCTGATGACGCCGCCGCCGGCGCAGATAACCGGCCGCTGCGCCTCCTGGATGGCTTGGAGGACCCGCTCGATTTGCAGCGGATGCCCCTTCTCGGTCGGCTTGTACCCGGCGAGGTCCACGGTTTCCGGATAGTCGAAGTCAATGGCCGCCGTCGTCACGTCGATCGGAATGTCGATCAGGACCGGACCCGGCCGGCCGGTGCGGGCGATGTGAAAAGCCTCTTTCACCACCCGCGGCAACTCGTTCACATCCTTGATGAGATAATTGTGTTTCGTTACCGGCGCCGTAATACCGGTAATGTCGACTTCCTGGAAAGAATCGGTTCCGATCATGCCGGTTGCCACCTGACCGGTGATCGCCACGAGCGGCACCGAATCCAGATAAGCGTTGGCGATGCCGGTCACCAGGTTCGTCGCTCCCGGCCCCGAGGTGGCGATACAGACGCCGACCTTGCCCGTCGCCCGGGCGTAGCCGTCGGCGGCGTGGGCCGCCCCCTGCTCGTGCCGGGTCAGGATGTGCCGGATGGGCGACTGCAGCAGGGCGTCATAAATGTGCAAGACCGCCCCGCCCGGAAAACCGAAGACCGTATCGACTCCTTCTGCCTGCAGACACGCGAGTAAAGCTTCTGCTCCGTTCATTTTCATTTTCTTCACCTCCCAATAATCTTGTGGCTGATTTACCCCCGCTGGCTGCCCGCAGGTAAATAAAAACTCCCGTCTCCTAATATAAAGGGACGAGAGCTAATACCCGTGGTACCACCCTAATTCGCCGCTGCATCACGCAGCAGCCTCTCTGAGTACGGACGGCAAGCCGCCTTATACTCTGGCTGGGGTAACGGGCGCCTTTGCTGTGCCCGGCGCGGTCTACTCGCAGCCACCGCTTTCGACCTGCAGTTCAGGGGCGACACACGCATTGCTCCGAACTGCGGTCAATCAACAGTGGGCTGTTTTCAACCTGCAGTTCAGGGGTGAGTTTCACACCGACGATTTCCGTACCGGTTCCCAGCTTCTCCGGCTCTCTGCAACTGAATAACCGTCCTGCTTGATATCCCCGTCATCACTTTTCTTTTGGTGTATGGCGGAGCCGGATAGCGGCTCCTGCTTTTAAGGTTAATTATATTCGACCGGGCGGAAAAAATTCCTTCTTTTTTGAAAAAAATTTTTATTTTTTATTCCCCCACCAGCGTCAGCCACTGCCGGTACGCCGGAGCTTCCCCTTTGACGATGCCGAAATACTTCGTCTGGATCCGCTGCGTCACCGGGCCGACACCGCCGCTGCCGACCGGACGCCGGTCGATTTCCCGGACCGGGGTGACTTCGGCGCCGGTCCCGCAGAAGAAAACCTCGTCCGCGATATACAATTCATCCCGCGTGACCATAGCCTCCCCGACCGCGATTCCCATGTCGGTGGCGATTTGCAGCACCGTCGCCCGGGTAATTCCCTCCAGGACGGTGGGCGTCGGCGTCGTCCACAGTTTTCCGTGCCGTACCCAGAAAACGTTTTCTCCGCTACCTTCGGAGACATAGCCGCTCGCATCGAGAAGAATCGCCTCGTCGTAGCCGTCCTCCGCCGCTTCCATCACCGCCAGGGCCGAATTCACGTAATTCCCGGTGATTTTCCCTTTCGCTGCCGTGGAATTGATGTAGTTCCGGGCGTAGGAGGAAACCTTGGCCCGGATGCCCCTCGTCAGCCCTTCGCCCATATACGCCCCCATCGGAATGGCGCCGATCGCACAATGGACCGGGGCTTTGAGCGGGTTGATGCTCATCGAACTCACGCCCCGGAACACGAGCGGCCGGATGTAGCAGCTCGCCAGCTTATTTACCCGCACCGTCGCCTTGACCGCTGCCGTCAGGTCTTCCGGTGAATACGGAATATTCATCCGAAAGATTTTCGCCGAGTTATACAGCCGCTCCAGATGCTCGGGCAGCCGGAACACTGCCGGCCCTTCCTGCGTCTCGTAGGCCCGGATACCCTCGAAGATGCCGGTCCCGTAATGCAGGGCATGCGCCATCACATGGACGTTCGCGGCGTCCCAGTCCACCATTTGCCCGTCGAACCAAATTTTTTCCGCCCGCATTCCTCTCTCACTCCCTTATTATAGTGACTTTGGCTATTCTCCTCGTAGGCTTAACCTCTGCTCCCCTCCTAACCTCCCCTCACTTCAAGAGGAGGGATTCGCTTGTTCCGCGGGTTACCGGCCAGAAAACCTGACCTTTTGGTTTTGCTCCGAAGCACTACTGGTTCTTCCCCTTGAATTGAGGGGAAGATAGAAAGGGAGCCCTCGCATTCGCAGGAAAGCCCAGAGATGGTCCCTTAAAACGCCAGCGCCTGCCCCTCGCCGCGCGGGTCGCTGTACGCCTCCAGGACTCCGGTCACCGGGTCGATTCGGATGATTTCTACCGCGCCGCCGCCTTCCCACGGCCCCAGCACCTTCATCCGGTGGCCGCGGGCGGCGAGACCGTCGATTACCGTCCGGCCGGCCCGCTCCTCGATCCAGAGCTCCAGCCGGCTTGCCTGGTTCGCCGGGTCGGTGCCGGGGAAACTGGTCCACCGGGGCGCGGTTACCGCGGCCGGCAGGTCGAGTCCGAAGTCGATAATATTCGTAAGGATCTGGGCGTTCCACTGCGGCTGTCCGTCTCCGCCCGGCGTCCCCCCGACGAGCCACGGCCGGCCGTCCCGGGCCGCGATATAACAGTTCAGTGTGTGCAGCGTCTTCTTTCCCGGCGCGATGCAGTTCGGGTGGCCGGCTTCCAGCGTAAAACCGCGGCCGGCCCGGTTGTTCAGGAGGATACCCGTCCCCGGTACCGTCACGCCGCAGCCGAAGGCGAGCGAGAGGCTGTGGATAAAGGAAGCGGCGTTGCCGAACCGGTCGACGGCGACAAACGAAGTCGTGTCGCCCGCCGCCTCGGCCGAGTATTCGGCCGCCATCACCCGCGCCGGATCGATGGCCGGCCGCCGCTCCGCCGCGAATTCCTTGGACAATAGCCGCGACAGCGGGAAGTCCACAAAGCGCGGGTCGCCGGCGTAGCGCAGCCGGTCGGCGTAGGCGAGCTTTTTCGCCTCCGCGATCAGATGCACGGCCGCCGCCGAGCCCGGCGCCAGCTCTCCCAGGTCGAACCCTTCCAGGAGGTTGAGCATCTCCAGCAGGATGAACCCCTGCGATGCCGGCGGCGGCACATAGACCGTGTATCCCCGATAATCCACCGCGAGCGGCGCCTCGACTTCCGTTACATGCTCCGCCAGGTCCTCCGGCGCGAACAGGCCTCCGCTCGCGTCCGAGCAGCGCAGGAACGCCGCCGCCAACTCTCCCCGGTAAAACGCCGCTTCCCCCTCGCGCGCCACCTTTTCCAGGCTCGCCGCCAGGTCCCGCTGCACGAGAATATCGCCGGGCCGATACGGTTCTCCATCCCGCAAGAAAATGGCCGCCGTCGCCGGAAACGTCCGGAGTTTCTCCCGGTTTTCCGTCATGTGATAATTGAGCGCCGCCGAGACCGGGAACCCTTCCCGCGCGTAATGGACGGCCGGCGCGAACAATTCCGCCAGCGGCCGCGTGCCAAAGCGCTCCGCTATACGGGCATAAGCGGCGACCGCGCCCGGCACCGCCGCCGCCAGGATGCCTGCCAGCGGCATCGTCGCATAGCCCTGCCGGGCAAAAAAATCCCGGGTCGCCCCGCGCGGCGCGACGCCGCTGCCGCTAAGGCTGTGGAAGCGGCCGCTCGCCGCCTCGTAATACACCAGAAAGGCGTCGCCGCCGAGGCCGCACATCATCGGCTGCACCACGCCCGTCACCGCGGCCATGGCGAGCACCGCGTCGGCCGCGTTCCCGCCGGACTGCAGCACGTTCAGGCCGGCCGCCGCCGCGAGCGGATGCTCGGCCGCCACCGCCCCCTGCCGTCCGCGGACAACCTTCGGCAGCGCCCCGGCGTCGTTCATCCAGAAATTTGTGTCGATCTTCTCAGTCATCCCCGCCACCTCCTGTTTCTGGTAAATACTTTCTCCCTTGCCGTCCGGACTCCTACCCGGCGGCCGGAAAAAAGCAATATCAGAGGTCTTCCCCTCTCTCGATGCTCCGGCTATGCATTATCCATATCACTGGAAAGTGCTGGCAGAGGTAGCCGAAGGTCATGCAGGAAAAAGAATTGCGGCTTTGCTTCGCTGGATGGCTTTTTCTATGGTCCGGTCTTAGCTCAATAGTTTCACATCGGCTGTGTCAGCGTCTCAGTCTCGGCTTCAGGCGAGGTAAACTTACAAACACGACCTCCCTGCCGTGATTGTCGCCTCGCCCTCCATGGCTCGGCCCCGTCTGAAACCTTCGACTTCGCCGGACACGGCACGATGCAGCCGCCGGCTTCCATTGCAAATGGGTTACTGCCTAGAGAAGGCTATCTTCAAATGATGCCGGCGGCTACTAAAGGTCGCTTGCGCCCGGACCATGTGTGTAGATGGGGTACGAAAACCTATGTAAAGCTTAACAGCGCGCAATTAAGCCAAAACCTTCCAGCGTTGTGGGCAATGAATAGCCGATGCTCCGGGAGAGACTCCAGGGGCGAGGGTTAATACCCGTGCCCGCCGTAAAAAACGGGGCGGCCTATCGGCCGCCCCGCACTTCACTACTACCTCGCCAGAATCTCCCTGATTTCCCGGACCACGTCGTCCTGGTATTTCCCCTGCAGATAATCCCGTTTCACCGCCGCCTTCGCCTCGTCCGTCCCCGCCGCGAGTCCCCGCTTGACCGCCGCCGGCCGCTCGATCCACCGGCCGATCTCCTTGAAATCCCCGTCGAAGAAGACCACGGTCGGGATGGTCCGCCGGCCGTCCGTCAGAAACTCGTCCATGACGTCGAGGTTTTCGTCCCGCGGGAAGATGCTCACCCGCAGGCGCGGGTTGAGCGAAGCGATTTTGGCGACGATGGGAACATTCTGTACGCAGTCGGGGCACCAGCTTTCCGACAACACGAGGATATTCACCGGTTCCTTGCTGCCGGCGAAGAAAGCGGCGTCGTCCGGCCTGATCGTACACTTCTCATAACGCGCGACGAACTTGTGCCCGTCGTCCCCCATTTTCTCCGTATAGGCCGCGAAGTCATAACCCTGCGCAAAGCGTTCCGGTGTCAGCATCAATACTCCTCCTAATTATTCAACTTACCTTCATATTATACTCCAAATAAGCCGACTATCCTGCTCGGTTTAATATTATTTCTCGGTTACCGACCCAGGCTTATTTCCGTTCGGTCGGCCTTTTCCTGCCGAAAGAAAAATGATGTTTCCGGCCAATAATTCGACACATTACTTTTTCTTTTTGTCGTATGATGGAAGAGCAGGAAGATATATGCCGAAATAGAATATCAATCAAAACACGTTGCGGGCGTATTCGCTCTCTTCTTTTCTTCCTCTTGTTCTGCCCGGGTCCTGTTTCCGTCTCCTGCCTTATTGCCGTATTCCGCCTGTGTCTGCCATAACCTGCAGCGAAGAAGGTGATCGATTGAGTATCAAAAACAAAGTGACTGCCGTCATCGCCGTCATCGCTTTTACCATCGTGTTTTTCAGTTACAACGCTTTTGAAAACTTCTTTCACGGTTATCTGGCGGAGCAGGAAGACGCTCATATTGATACCGTTATCAGAAGCATCCGGTCCTATTTCGACGAAAAGGAAAGCAAGTACCTAGGAAGCGTGAACGACTGGGGTCACTGGAACGACACATACTATTTCGTTGCCGGTGCCGGTCCGAATTATATCCGTGACAACCTGACGACCGGCACTTTCTACCATCTCGACCTGAGCTTTGCGGTGGTTGTCGACGCCGACCGCTCAATCCAATACCGGCAGTTCTACGACCGCACGAGCGACGCGTTTGTCGAATTCCCGGCCGGTGTGTTCGAAGATTTGGCCGGCGTCATCCTACCTGCCCCGACGGCCGGCGATATGTCGGGAATACTGCCATTGGGTGATCGCTTCTTCTTTGTCGCTTCTTCCGACATAACCCCGTCCAATGCTTATGCGGAAACGAACGGAAGATTTTATTTCGGCCGTGAGCTGGATAACGGGGTAATCGGAGAACTCGAAGCGATAACCGGCGGCCATATCACCCTTGCCGGGACCGATGCCGGCAGCATCCTGCCGCCCGCCCGGCTGGACGGTGCGAACACCCGGCTGCTCCAGTCGGCGCCGGCCAAGGCCGCCGACACGGCCTCTCTGATGCTGTCCGTCATCGGTCCCGGCGCGACAGCGGACCTGCCTCTGATGACCGTAGATGTCCCCCGGAACATCTACACCGGCGGGAAGGTGCAATTGCGGAATTTTGAGATGATCTATATTCTCACCCTCGTCCTCTTGGCTTTTCTCCTCTACCTTTCCCTCAGCCACTTCATTTCGCGCCCATTGTTTATTCTGACGGAAGAAATGAAATCTATTGACTTGACCGAAAACCGTCTGCACCGGCTGCCAGAGTTCGGACGGGATGAAATCGCTTTCCTGCGAAAGTCGGTCAACGACCTGCTGCGGAGAATAGAACTCGGACAAGGCCGTCTGCGGGAGAACGAAGAAAAGCTGTCCGCCACTCTGACTTCGGTCGGCGAAGGGATTATCGCCGTCAATGAAAGCGGCAATATTGACTTCATAAACCCCGCCGCCCGGCAGCTGACCGGCTGGACGCAGGAAGAGGCGTACGAAAAGCCGTTTGCTTCCGTTCTCCGCTTCGTCAGCGAGTACACCGGCAAAGAATTGGACAACCCGGTCCGGATCGCCTTCGCGACCGGCGCTACGGTTGAACCGCTCAGTCACACCCTCTTGCTCGCCAAGGACGGGACCGAAATCGCCGTCGAGGTTACGGCGGCTCCGATTAAAGACAAGCTCGGCAGCATTATCGGCGTCGTTGTCGCCGTCCGGGATTTCCGTGAAAAGAAGGAGAAGAGCAGGCAAATCGAGTACCTGAGTTACCACGACCAACTGACCGGCCTGTTCAACCGGAGGTTTTTCGAAGAAGAACTGAAACGTCTTGACAGCGGGCGAAACCTCCCCCTGTCGCTCGTGTTCGCCGATGTCAACGGCCTGAAGACCGTCAACGACGCTTTCGGCCACACCTGCGGCGACAAGATGATCTGCCAGGTCACCGCGGCCCTCCGGGCGGAATGCTGCTCCGACGACATTATCGCCCGGACCGGGGGAGACGAATTCATTATCCTGCTGCCGGGCTGCGCCCCGGACAAGGCGAAGAATTTGGTCAAAAGAATCAAGACGCGGTTGGCCGAAGAGAAGTTCATGGCTATGGATTTGTCCGTCTCGTTCGGCTGGGCCGCCAAGGTTACGCCGGAACAGTCCGTCTGGACTGTTCTGAAGGACGCCGAGGACTTCATGTACCGGAAGAAAATCCTCGACAACGCGAGCAAACGGAGCGCCGTCATCAGGTCTATTCTGCACACCCTGCACCTCAAAAGCCCTCGGGAAGACGCTCACTCCAAGCGGGTCAGCCTTCTCTGCGAAGCGATCGGCCGGGCCTTCGGCCTGAATGAAGACGAGATTCGGGAATTGCGGATTGCGGGCGAGCTCCACGATATCGGGAAGATCGCCGTCGACGAGGTCATCCTGACCAAGCCGGGTACCCTGTCCGCGACGGAATGGGAACAAATGCACCGTCATCCGGAGACCGGCTTCCGCCTGCTCGGCACCGCCAGCGAATACTACGGCATCGCCGAATACGTCCTCGCCCATCACGAGCGTTGGGACGGGGCAGGCTATCCGAAAGGGCTGAAAGATAAAGAAATCCCCTGGAAAGCCAGGGTGGTCAATCTGGCCGACGCCTATGACGCCATGACCAGCGGGCGGCCTTATCGCGAACCGCTGTCCCAGACAGAAGCCCTGGCGGAAATCAAAATGAACGCGGGAAAACAGTTTGACCCGGAAATCGTTCAGGTGTTCGCCGAGAAGGTCATCGGCGACGGCATCCGCTAAGCCGCAGCTCCTCGGGCGCAAGCGGCTCCGGCCATAGCAAGAATATGGCCGGAGCCGCACGTTTTTCTGCGGATCCGCGCTTTGCCGGGCCGGTCGACCGGCCCAATCCGGCTTACCTTATCTGAATATCATCCAAATTCTGTGCCTTATCCTGATTGACAGCCTGGTATTGGTTGAGCCTGTCGCCGGCCAAATCAGCCACCTGGTCGCGGATAACTGTGATGTGCTTTTCCTCTGCCTTCGCCAGGTCCGCGAACAAAGCCGCAATCTCGGTATCCTGGTTGTCCTGGGCCTCCCGCATGTAACGGATGTACTGGATCAGCGCCTGTTCCTTCTGCTGCAGCGCGTCCTCCAGATAATGCAAAGTCTGCACGGTAAACCTGCCTCCTTTTCGTCTCTTCCGGGCCTTCCCTTCACAGCGCCGCCCGGATTTTTCGGTTTCAAAATGGTATGCTTCAGCTTTAATTTTTACCATGTTGACGAATTACATACCTTTCAACCTATCCCCGCTGAATTCAAGCATAAGCTTCCCTGAGCCGAAACTGGGCAAATGTGCAGATATTCGCTCTCCGTGCCTGGCACTGCTGACAGCAGGCGGCTCCTATTGGAGATAAAGCGGGTGACGGCACGCAGCCTCGCCCGCCGTCACCCGCTCCAGCGTCCGGTTCCCGGCCGCGTCGTAGGAATACTCCGTTAGTTTGGGTACCAAAGGAAAAGCATCTTCCCTAATGACGAGTCGCTACAGAAGATGCTTTATCTGGCAATAATGGATGTTATCCGGAAATGGACCGGCTGAGTCCAGAACTGGGGACAGATCCTCTTGCGGCTCTCAGTCTTCTTCCCCGATAAGGGCCAAATCAATCCTTTCCTGATCTTTACCGGGATGGTAAAAGCACAAAACTGTTTACAGATCACCATTTTACATCCACAGATATTTCTTGAGATATCATTTATGAGAGAATAAAAATTTACTGTTTAACCTAACCTGCCTAATTATTATTTTTTTTCTTACTAATGAAAAAATCAATTAATAAAATGCAGCCTCCAATGATCATACCAATATTAATTAATCGGCGTGCAAGCAGCATGTCACTTTTAGATACAAAGAAAATAGTTAGAATATAAATAGAGAGCACTATTTTAAGCCCTTTTCTTTGCAAACAGTTTATAATCCCCATCTTAACTTCCCCACCTCAATTCATATTACCTTGCAGATAAACTTAGCAATAGGCAGTTGCTATATATCAATTCAACTTGAAAATTCTTATTCAACAGAATGTTGTTGACCTTTTCAACTTTAATGGAACCTCAAAAGAAATGCAATAAGTGTTTATTAAACCCCTAATCTAAGTAATGATAATAAATCCTGCCAATAGCGCAGCCCATACTGCAAGCACAAAATTAATCCTCATATAGAACCTTAACTCATTAAGTGTAACGTCCTTGCCACCCTCGTGCTGAGTCATAATGAAAGTAATTGCCCTATGATTATTGTTATCTAGAGTATCGGGATTCTTGCCCCATAACATCGGATAATTCTCTTTAACATATAACATAGCTTTACCTAACGGTGATTCTGAATCCTTATACTCTTGCGCTATAAATTTACCATATACTAGATGAAAACCGAAAAAATGGGCAAAACCTAAAATCCGAATAATACTATTTACTGGAATTAGTTCAAGTAGAAAAGGAAAGCTAAAGACAGAATAAGCTAAGAGCCACCAAGAGGCCTTCTTTTGTAAGGGTAATATTCTAAACTCCACAACTCCACCCCTTCCAATGTTACTTTCGTAAGGTGTGGCCTAGAACCACACCTTACGAAACCTCACCCCAAGTTAAGGTATATATTTTTCTGATTCATCTCTCATATCTATGTTTGTATACTGGTTACCTAAGTAAATTAACGTTGCTTTATTAATCTCAGAATGTATTTCCCACTGCGCCAATCCACTTCCCCCAATCGTTATCATGTTCCCTTCCCAATCGCATTCAATATTAGTTACATAGTCCCATCCAACAGTGAGAGAAGGGATGGATGCTGACCCACCAGTACTCGCACCCCAGTCCTTAAGTTCGAAAATTGTTTTTGCATTTGTCTTACCGAAACTTGCACCGTAAGCTAAGTGTGGTTGCGGCAGGACTTCTGTCCCAATTCCACGCCCATTTACTATTAGGATACCATAGTTACCCTCATCATCAGCAACCCAATAGTAAGATTTACTTATTCTGACAACCTTTTGGATAACCACTGTATAGCCAGCCAAATATGTGTTATCTGTATTATCTTGTTCTTGCGGATCGCTCTGCCTACCATCATGGTAAGGAATGCCATTCGGTTCTGGGACCACAACAGGTCCCGTGATTTCATCAATGGCCTCCACCGGTTTCGCTGGATTAGTTACCGGCTTTGTACCATCCCCGTCACCGCCACTTCCTCCGCCACTCTCATCTCCGTCTTTACCGCTCCCCGGATCTTTCGACCCACCCGATTTGCCTGGGTTACTCGGCTTTTTCGGTTTTACGGTACGGGTCGGATTAAGCCCAAACGCAACTCCATAGTCATCCTCGTCAATATACATGTGTCCATCAATCATGGTCACACCGTCGTCTTCGACATTCACCGTCACCGTGTAATTACCTACGGTGAACTTCGCATCCCCTGTCCGATCATCGTAAGTGACGGTTCCACCGGCTTCCTCAACGTTTTTCCGCAGCGGCACCAGGTCAAAACCGGTCGGATCCCAGTACATGATCGGGTTATTGTGGCAGTATGTATACAGGTTCAGACTCAGCGGGTCATTCATTCTTCCCCGGAAACTGTCCTCCTGCAGGAACCGCGCCAGCGCCGGGTCGTACATCCGCGACTGCAGGTAATACAGCTTCGTCTCACTGTCGTACTGATATCCCGCGTACCGGAACTGGTTGTCGAAGGTACCGGCCTCCTCCGTGATGTTCCCGAAGGCATCATAGTAGTAGGTCGCCAGGATACTGTCGGTCTCACCGAACAGAGCCACCACGTCGGCGTGCCCATTGTAGAAGTAGTACGCCGTCTGACCATCCGCTATCCTGGCCAGCAGATTTGTCCCATAGACGTTCCTCGCCGTGGTTATCCCTCTGGCGGTCGTCTCCAGGATGACTTGTCCGGCATCGTTGTAGACATACCGGGTGGCTTCGTCATTAACCGTCTTCTCGACCCGCAGGCCTTCCCCGTTGTAGCGGTAAGCGATGGTGCTGTTGCCCTGGGTTGATTGGCTCAGTTGGTTGAACCCGTCGTAGGTATAGTACGCCGTGGACATAAGCATATCCACCGCATACTCCGTCGCGGCGTCATTCTGCGGTGTCGCCGGGTCATCCGCCTGCCCGGAGATGAACATCCCGAAGTGCGGGGTCGGCGGATTGGCCGGGTCGATCTTCCGGGTGATCTCGTCCGCTTTGTAGGTCAGGTTGCCGTTGTTATCGTAGGTATAGGCGGTCGTTCTTGTCTCCAGCCCGACCACCTGGACCGTGGTCAGCAGGCGATTCTGCTCGTTGTAGGTGTAGGCGGTGGATGTTACATCCTCGCCTACCGTCACCTTCTCCAGAGTCCGGTTCCCGGCCGCGTCATACTCATACTCGGTTAGTTTGCCGTCCGGTTCGGTAACTCCTGCTAACCGATTCAGGGCATCGTACCCGTACAGGGTCTCGCCTTTGGCGTCGACCTTCCTGGTCTGGTTGTGAGCGGCATCGTATTCGTAGTAATACGTGTCGTAGACACTGCCGCCGGACTCCCGGTTGGTCAGGGTCATCAGGAGGTTATCGTCGTAATACTCGTATTCTTCTCTCTGCCCGCCCGGATAGGTGACACTCGCCCGGTTGCCGTTGTCGTCGTAAGCGTATGCGGTCGTCTTAGGTGTCTTTTCTGCCTCATCGCTATAAGCTTTACTGCCCCCCGCGTCTAACGCGAGATTTTCTAATACAATAAGACCAGACGCACACTGTCTGGTCTTATTCACACGCTTTATCTCTTTAATTTGCACAAGATGTAATATTGTTTCCTATACGTCATCATCCATTGAGAAATGCTTTAGTGTATCCACAGGCTCAAATATAGCTGCTGTACGCTAAAGCTTTAACCTAATGTAAGTGTAGATAACATAGATCAGCACCATAACAAAAAGCAACAAGAAGATACTCCCGGTCTTCAAGTAAGCAAGATACCTAGGTGACTCATGCCATTCCTTTAGCCGGCTTAGGTTAACAAATCTACATAAAAACTCAACTTGCCTAATACTTAGTTGTTGGATTACTTCAGTTCGAAAAATAACATAATAAGTGAATATAAGTAAGAATATTGTTGTTGCAATAACCAAATAGATTGGCTTCATTATTCTCATACCACCACCTTCTAAGTTCTGGGATTATCGGGTTTAATCAAACAGTAGCCATGTATGCTGTACACTCACTCCAAATTGTGCCATATATGTCACGCCAAATTCCCTTGTTGTTTGCCCACTTGAAAACGATAACGAACTTCCACCTCCAGCACCGAACCCTGTATAAGCTGTTCCGCTCCAACCAGTCAGGATTGACTTAAGTTCCTTCTCACTTGGCACCTTTTCCGTATTTACCCACCCGCAACTTGCATTAATAGAAAACCCTGTTATTGATCTGCCAACATTTCCACCAAGGCTAAAGTAAACATTGCCGTATCTGTCTTTAATCACTGAAGCGCTTCCCCCAAGCCCTGATCCTATACTTAGGTTTATTATTTTATAATCGGCTTCACGACCATAGAAGAATGTTTCTTGAAAATCATCAATCCCTAGCAAACCTCTGCGTTCAATATAAGGCAATGAATAGTTATTGGAAGGTTCGACCGCAACAAGTTTGGTAACCTCATTTGCCGGCTTATGGTTATTATTCGCTCCTGGCGCAGTCTCCTTCGGCGTACCTCCGGTATCCCCGGTATCCCCTCCGGGAGCACCACTCCCGCTTCCGCTGCCGTTGGTCTTACCGCCGCCGGACTTCTTCGATCCTGTTGTCCCCGATTTATCCGGCTCCTCCGTCTTAACGGTACTGGTCGCATTTAGCCCGAACACTGCTCCATACTTATCCTCGTCTATATGCATGCGCCCATCGAGCATGGTTACGCCTGCGTCTTTGACATTCACCGTCACGGTATAGTTTCCTACGTTGAACTTCGCATCCCCCGTCTTATCATCATATGTGACGGTTCCTCCGGCCGCTTCGACATTTTCCCGCAGCGGCACCAGGTCAAAGCCAGTCGGATCCCAATACTTAATCGGGTTATTATGGCAGTATGTATACAGATTCAGACTCAGCGGGTCATTCATTCTTCCCCGGAAGCTGTCTTCCTGCAAGAACCGCGCCAGCGCCGGGTCATACATCCGCGACTGCAGGTAATACAGCTTCGTCTCGGTGTCGTACTGGTATCCCGCGTACCGGAACTGGTTATCAAAGCTGCCGGTTTCCTCTGTGATATTCCCGAAGGCGTCATAGTAGTAGGTCGCCAGGATACTGTCGGTTTCATCGAACAGAGCCACCACATCGGCGTGACCGTTGTAGAAGTAGTAGGCTGTTTCACTATCGGCGCTGCGCGCAACGAGGTTTATCCCGTACACGTTCCTTGCCGTGGTCACCCCGCGGGCGGTCGTTTCCAGGATGACCTGACCGGCGTCGTTGTAGACATACCTGGTATCTTCGTCATTGACCGTCTTCTCTACTCTTAGCCCTTCCCCGTTGTAGCGGTAAGCGATGGTGCTGTTGCCTTGGGTGGACTTGATTAATTGGTTGAACCCGTCGTAGCTGTAATACGCCGTGGACATAAGCATATCCAGAGCATACTCTGTCGCGGCATCATTCTGCGGAGTTGTTGGGTCGTCCGCTTGGCCGGAGATAAACATCCCGAAGTGCGGCGTCGGTGGATTCGCCGGATCGATCTTCCGGGTAATCTCGTCCGCCTTGTAGGTGAGGTTGCCGTTGTTATCGTAGGTGTAGGCGGTTGTTCTTGTCTCCAGCCCCACCACCCGGACGGTGGTCAGGAGGCGGTTCTGCTCGTTGTAGGTGTAGGCGGTGGATGTTACATCCTCGCCTACCGTCACCTTCTCCAGAGTCCGGTTCCCGGCCGCGTCATACTCATACTCGGTTAGTTTGCCGTCCGGTTCGGTAACTCCTGCTAAGCGGTTCAGTGCATCGTACCCGTACAGGGTCTCGCCTTTGGCGTCGACCTTGTTGGTCTGGTTGTGGGCGGCATCGTATTCGTAGTAGTAGGTGTCATAGACGGTGCCGCCGGACTCCCGGTTGGTCAGGGTCATCAGGAGGTTATCATCGTAATACTCGTATTCTTCTCTCTGGCCGCCCGGATAGGTGACGCTCGCCCGGTTGCCGTTGTCGTCGTAGGCGTACGTCGTTGTCTTGGCTGTCTCACCTTCCCAGACGGTCACCGTCTTCAGGCGGCCCGCCTCGTCGTACACATTCACAGTGACATACCCGGTCGGGCAGGTTATCTTCTCAGCGACATGCCCGGCCGGCACGCCGACTCCGTCCACCGTATCGGTGATATCGTACAGGTAGGTGGAAGTACCAATGGAGGACTCGGTTTTCGTTACCACCCGGCCTAGTTCATCGTATACCCGCCGGGTGGTACCGGTTTCGTTGGTTACGGTAAGAGTATTGCCGTTGTTATCATAGGTGTAGGTTATCCGCTGGCCGCCGACGGCCTGCGCGAGCATCCGGCCGTGGCTGTCAAAAGAAAAGAGCATTTCTCCTAAAGGCTACGTCTTGGAGTAATGCTCTTTGACTATATTAAAACTGAGTTCTTATATAAATATAGATACCATATAGAAGGACTGATGCCATGAACCAGGCAAAGAACCCCATCAATTTGATATGCCCATAGTAGCTAGGAGATCTTATCCAACTATTGAAGGGATTATATTTAGAAAGTTTATACCTGTAGGTTTCATTTATGTACTGTTCATGGAGTTTATCTGTCTTAAAAATCATTTGATAGCCCCAGATAATTAAAATTGCCTCAAATATGACCGCCATAATTAAACGAAACACTAGAATCACTCCCCGCATATTATCAAGGATACGTAACGCTATGGTGTTATATCAATAAAATGCCATGAATAACCAAGACTTACCCCTACTTGAGGTGTATAGGCACCTGTCTCCTTCGCTGCATTACCTTTATTTGGTAATGGTGTTGTTGTGCCTGCACCAAAACCTGCGCCGGCACTTGCATTACCGCTTAAGCCCGATAAATTACTTTTCAGTTGAGATTCATTCAAGGAATCACCTTCCTTAAACTGTCCGGCAACAAGACTAGCCGCACCTTTCCCAATAGTTTTAGCAAGTGAAAGGTTTGGACCAAAATATAAGTTGCCGTTTTTATCAAGAATCACCTGACCGCCTATGCCAACAACATTAAACGTATTTGGTATACCAGCAGAAATGCTAGCCATGTAATAGTCAACATCTTTATTCCCGAAGTACTTATTCCAAAGCCCTTCCCATGTTTTAGGATTCTTAATTAGCTCAAGACCGTTATATAGCTGATTTAGCAGGGTTGGCTTCACTCCTTTTGTCAACTCTTCAAGTCCCTTTCCTCTATCACTACCACTTATCCCATTAGGTACAAGTCCAGTGCCTAACCCTGCATTCATTCTTTCATTCGGCAAAATAGGATTTCCTGTATCTTTATGATTATTATTCGCTCCTGGCGCAGCCCCCTCCGGCGTACCACTGGTATCCCCCGTACCCCCTCCGGGAGCATCGCTCCCACTTCCACTGCCCCCACCGCTGCCGTTGGTCTTACCGCCATCAGATTTCTTCGCTCCTGTTGTACCCGATTTATCCGGCTCATTAGTCTTAACGGTACTGGTAGCATTAAGCCCGAACACTGCCCCGTACTTACTCTCATCAATGTGCATGCGCCCATTGATCATGGACACACCGGCATCTTTGACATTCACCGTCACCGTATAATTACCGACGGTAAACTTCGCATCCCCCGTTTTATCATTATAGGTGACGGTCCCTCCGGCCGCCTCGACATTCTCCCGCAACGGCACTAAATCTGATCCGGTCGGATCCCAATAGGTTATCGGGTTGTTATGGCAGTATGTGTAGTGGTTCAGACTCAGCGGGTCATTTTGTCTCCCACGGAAGCTGTCCTCCTGCAGGAACCGCGCCAGCGCCGGGTCATACATCCGCGACTGCAGGTAATACAGCTTCGTTTCGATATCGTATTGATACCCGGCGTATCTATACGGGTTATTGAAACTGCCGGTCTCTTCAAGGATATTTCCGAAGGCATCATAGTAGTATGTGGCGAGTACAGTACCATTCTCACCGAACAGAGCCACCACATCGGCGTGCCCATTGTAGAAGTAGTACGCCGTCTGTCCATCCGCTATCCTGGCAAGCAGGTTTATCCCGTATACGTTCCTCGCTGTCGTGATACCCCTTGCAGTGGTTTCAAGGATGACGTGTCCTCCGTCATCATAGACGAACCGCGTTGCCTCGTCGTTGACTGTCTTCTCTACCCGCAAACCTTCCCCATTGTAGCGGTAAGCGATGGTGCTGTTGCCCTGGGTAGACTTGATCAACTGGTTGAACCCATCGTAGGTGTAATACGCCGTGGACATAAGCATATCCAGGGCATACTCCGTGGCGGCGTCGTTCTGTGGTGTGGCCGGGTCGTCCGCCTGCCCGGAGATGAACATCCCGAAGTGCGGGGTCGGCGGGTTGGCCGGGTCGATCTTCCGGGTGATTTCGTCCGCCTTGTAGGTGAGGTTGCCGTTGTTATCGTAGGTGTAGGCGGTTGTTCTTGTCTCCAGCCCGACCACCTGGACGGTGGTCAGCAGCCGGTTCTGCTCGTTGTAGGTATAGGCGGCGGATGTTACATCCTCGCCAACGGTTACCCGCTCCAGCGTCCGGTTCCCGGCCGCGTCATACTCATACTCGGTTAGTTTGCCGTCCGGCTCGGTAACTCCTGCTAAGCGGTTCAGTGCATCGTACTCGTACAGGGTCTCGCCTTTGGCGTCGACCTTTTTGGTCTGGTTGTGGGCGGCGTCGTATTCGTAGTAATATGTGTCGTAGACACTGCCGCCGGCCTCCCGGTTGGTTAGGGTCATCAGGAGGTTGTCATCGTAATACTCATATTCCTCTATCTGCCCGCCGGGATAGGTGACCCTCGCCCGGTTACCGTTGTCATCGTAGGCATACGTCGTTGTCTTGGCCGCCGCATCTTCCCAGACGGTCACCGTCTCCAGGCGGTTGGCTTCATCATATACCTTGACTGTCGCATACCCGGTCGGGTCGGTTATCTTCTCGGCGACGTGGCCGACTGGCACGCCGACTCCGTCCACCGTATCGGTGATGTCGTACAGGCAGGTGGAAGTACCCATGGAAGACTCGGTTTTCGTTACCGCCCGATTCAGCTTATCGTATACCCGCCGGGTGGTACCTGTTTCGTTGGTTACGGTGAGAGTATTTCCGTTGTTATCGTAGGTGTAGGTTATCCGCTGACCGCCGACGGCCTGCGCGAGCATCCGGCCGTGGCTGTCGTAGGTGTACTCGGTCGTGTTCCCGTTCCGGTCGAGTTTCGTCGCCAGATTCCCGTCGGCGTGGTAGGTGTAGCTCTCGGTCTTCGCCAGGTCGTAGACGTACTTCCCGGGCGACCCGGTCCGCCCGCCGGAATCGATCCGGCGGACCGGTTTGTTCCGGGCGTTGTATTCATAGGTGGTCGTATTGCCGTTGCCGTCCGTCTGGGTGAGCAGGTTGCCGTTCAGGTCGTAGGTATACGCCGTGACCTCGCCTTTGGCGTTCGTCACCCGGGCCAGCCGGTTCAGGAAGTCGTACCGGTACAGGGTGGTGTTGCCCCGTCCGTCCACCTGCTTCGCCAGGTTCCCGGCGTTGTCGTAATCCTGCCGCTCCGTATGCTCTTCCGGGTCGGTCGTCGCGATCAGCCGGTTGTTCTTGTCGTAGGCAAAGGTTGTCTCATTCTCATACGCGTCCCAAGAGTTGACCTGAAGATGGCTCGCGTTGTACGCAAGCGTCTGGATCGTCCGGAACGGGTCCCGCTTCTCGATCAGGCGGTTCAGCGGATCGTAGATGTATTCGTAGGCATTGCCCAGCCAGTCGGTCTCGGTAAGCAGGCTGCCGTTCTTATCGTAGGCATAGCTTGTCGTGTGGACCGTCTCATTACCGCTCAGGTCGGTCGCGGTTATTGCCTCTTCGGTCAGGCGGTTGAGCCCGTCGTAGACGTATTCCGTCTGTACCCCGTTGCCGTCCGTCGCGAAGCGGATATTGCCGTTCCGGTCGTAGGTTTGGGTGGTGGTGATGCTCTCGCCGCCGGCCGCCCGCGCCTGGGTATGGGTGAGTTCCCGCCCCTGCGCGTCGTAGGTATACCGGTCGACGGTCCCGGTCGAACTCAGCTTCTCCGCCAGACTGCCCATCGCGTCGTATTGGAACGTGACGGAATACTCGGGGATAGTATCGTCGCCCGGGTAAGTTATCTTCCGCACCTGGTTGAAAGCGTTGTATTCAAAGACGGTCGCGTTCCCGCTGGCGTCCTGCAGCGAGGTCATGTTGCCGGCGAGGTCGTATTCCATCTCCTTCATGACCTGCTCGGGGTCGCTGACCGACTTCTTCGCCGCCACGGCGGTGAGGTTCCCGGCGTCGTCGTAATGGTAGAACAATACGCCGCCGTTGCCGTTCGTCTCCGACTCCTTCCGGCCAGCGCCGTCGTAAGTGTAGCGGGCCGTGTAGGGCAGATTCCGGTCTTGGCCGACCGGGTCGAGAACGGAGCTGAGCCGGTTAGCATAGTCATACCGGTACAGCGTGCCGTACCCGGACTCGATCCGCGCGTCGGCGGTCGTCCCGGCGCCGGCGAGGTACCCTTCGCCGTCCAGTTCCTTGATCATATTCCCGTTCTTGTCGTACTTGAACGCCTTCGAGACCAGGGTTGTCCACTCGCCGGTGACCGGGTCCCGGTAAACCTCCGTCTTGACCTTGAGCCGGTCCATGCCGTCGTATGTATATTCGGTCCGGTTCATTGCGCTAAGCGGCTGGCCTTCGATATAGCTCTCCGGCGACACCTCGGTAATTATCCGCCCCGCGAGGTCGTACTCGTAGGCGGTGTAATGGTGTACGGGTGAAAGCGTATCATCCAGCGTCACCTGGTGCACCAGCGTCAGGAAGCCGCGATTATTGTAGGTGTATTCCGTGATGCTGCCGATCGCGTCCTGCACTGTCAGCGGATTGCCCTGCCAGTTGTAGGTCGTACGGGTTTCAACCATTACCTTATTGCCGTACTCGTCGGTTCCTGGCTTGCTGACGCTGGTCAGCCGGTCGAGATTGTCATAGCCGTACGTCGCCGTAGCCCCATCCGGTGTAGTAATGGTCTCAAGGTTGCCGTTCTTATCATAGGTATAGACTGTCTTCAGTTCAACTTCGGAAGTGCTGTCAAAGTAATTCCCATCAATATCGCCTGCCGCGACCGGCACCGTCTTCTCGACCGGCTTGCCGAGGTGGTTGTTCTTATACTTGGTCACGTTCCCGGTCGTCTCGCCCGTGTAGACGCACTCGTACGTCAGGTTGCCGTCCCGGTCGTACTGGTACTCCGTCCGGCCGCCGGTACTGTCCTTGACGCACTTCAGCTTGCCGGTCGGGTAGTACTCGTACGACTTCACCCTCAGCTCGCTCGCCGCCGGGACGTCGTACGCCCCGACCGGGACCTTCCCGGTCTTCTCGGCGGTGATGTCGCCGGCCTTGTTGTACTCAATGCCGGTGTAAGAATACCGGCCGCTCTCCGCCGGCGACCACTTGCCGGTCAGGCGGTTCAGGCCGTCGTACTGGTAGAAGGTCGTGCCGCCGTTCGGGTCGGTGGCGGATTTGAGCTTGCCGTTTCGGTAGTAGGTGTTGACGATTGCGCCGCCGTCCGGGTTGACCTGCTTGATGAGGCGGCCGGCGTAGTCGTAGGTGGAGGTGGTGACGGCGGTATCCGTTGCGTTGAGGTGCTTCGCAACTATTTTTTGAGTAGTTCCATCTGTATTGTACGTAATACTACTATCAATATAAATTTCGTTAGAACCTGCTACGGGTGTCGGTGTGGTGCAGTCAGTGGTAGAGCCGTTCCCTAATTGGCCATTGGTGTTGCATCCCCAAGCCATTACTGTTCCATCATTTTTCACAGCTAAGCTGTGCGAATATCTTGCGGATATTGCAGTTATATCTGTAAGATCAGTTGATACAGGTGTACGGCGCGTTGTGGTCGTCCCATCACCTAATTGACCATTGCTATTACATCCCCAGCTCCACGCTGTCCCATCATTTTTTAGTGCCAGGCTATGGAGTTCGCCTGCAGCAATTGCAATTACTCCACTTAAACCAAACACCTGTACCGGCGACAAGCGGGTTGACGTTGACCCATCACCTATTTGACCGTATATGTTATTTCCCCAAGCCCATACTGTTCCATCATTCTTTAGCGCTAAACAATGCCACTTCCCTGCAGATACTGCAGTAATACCAGTTAACCCAGGTACTTGCGCTGGTGTAAAATGCGCTGTTGTTGTGCCATCACCTAGTTGTCCTTGAGAATTGTACCCCCACGTCCAAACTGTTCCGTCGCTCTTTACAGCTAAACCGTGGTACTCCCCTCCAGCTATTCCGGTTACTCCCGTTAACCCTGAGACTTGCACTGGTGCATATCTGCTTGTTGATGTTCCATCGCCTAATTGACCGAGGCCATTATACCCCCATGCCCAAGCTGTTCCATCATCCTTGATCGCAAAGCTATTATTAAATCCACACGCTATATAGATGACTCCAGATAAGCCTACTACTTGAACAGGTGATGTACGGTCCGTGGACGTGCCATCGCCCAACCGTCCGGCGGCGTTATACCCCCATGCCCATACTGTCCCGTTATTTTTCAATGCCAGGTTATGGTTCAATCCTGCCGCAACCATATTTACACCTGTCAATCCCGATACTTTTACTGGCGTAACGCTATTTGTAATTGTGCCATCACCTAGTTGTCCATAGTTGTTAAGCCCATTAGAATAGACATCGCCATGTATACTAAGCTGCAAAGTATGGCTCTCTCCGCCCGCTACAGTAACTGCCCAAGGTGAAGCCGAAGGACCATACTCCCCTTTTAATCTATTCACTGCATCATACCGATACAGATATTTTGCGTTATATGGGCTTCCCTCGATGTATGGCTTTTCCTCCGTTACAACATTCCCATAACAATCATACGCATAAGTTGTTATGTTTTCTGATTGATCAGTAATAGTTCTTAGCTTGCCACTATTAAAATAAGTATATCTGATACCGTGGTTACCGGAATACGTATGAGAAGCGATATTGTCCAAAGTAGGGTCATACTGATTTGGCTCAATTTCTTTTGTTTTTCTGCCCTCAACATCATAGGTGATCCTGGTTGTTTCTCCACCGTGCGCTACTATCTTTTCCACTCGGCCACAATCATCATAAGTATATTCGGTCTTGTATCCTTCCGGGGAAGCGATAGATGTTACCCAGCCAAGCCTGTCATAATTAGCTACCCCGTCCTTTGTATATGACTTTACGGTCACATTGCCATCCGGGTCAATGATCTTAATCTCATTTGCATACTGGTCATAAACATAAGACGTAATTCTGCCGAGCGGATCGGCCTCAGACTTGAGCAAGCCTTTTGCCTGACAACCCATGGACTGCGCTTCAGCATCGGAATAGTAGGCATACCGGACTACGGAGAAATCTGTTTGATCTCCATACTGGCTGTATGCACCTGAACTGCTTATTGCCTGAGCTTTCTCGATAACATCGACTTTATTGGAGTCGTACACATAATAGGTCGCCTTGCCTTCCTCATCTTCTTCTTTTATCAGATTATTCTTGTCGTCATAGGCATACTTCCTCTCGCTGCCATCCGGATTGATAATCCGGGTTATATTTCCATTGCCGTCTCTTTCGTATTGAGTTTTATTCCCGTTGCGGTCGATGATAGATTTTTCCTCACCGTATTGGTTATACCCGTTTGCGTCAACGAAATATTCGACATAGGTATTTCTGCTCTCCGGATCGCGGGACTGCGTAATGGAGAAACCAGAGTCATACCATTTTTTCGTCTCTCTGCCATTGCTGTCGACTATGGTGGTACATCGGTTGACAACATCGTAAGTATAAGTATACGTGTTATCGAAGATATTGGTGTGGGAACTCACCACGCATGTTCCGGCCGCGGCCCCCAGCCCGTATCTCCCCGCAGTAGGCATAGCTGTTTTCGGGGTCCAGGCGTTAGTCTGCGGGTCATACTCAAGCGTCCGCCCGTCGCCCGTGCCCTGGCCGCCGAAAATATATATCTTACCGTTCAATGCCGCCGCGCCCATGTCGTATCTGGCATCCGGCATACTTTGCTTGGCAGTCCACGCATTTGAAACCGGATTATACTCATGCACATCACTTAGCGCCGAGCCATTATAACCGCCTATGGCATACACTTTGCCATTGACCGATACTACCGCCAACTGGGCTCTCGCTATAGGAAGGTCGGCTTTGGTTGTCCAGCTATTGGCAATCGGGTTGTATTCTTCGTTTTTAGCCGAATATGTAGTACTGCCGGTCGCGCCGCCGACCGCGTAAACCATCCCGTTGGCTTCCGCCGCGCCTAGATATCTTCTGGCCGTCGGCATGACTGCTTTAGTTGTCCAAGTATTCATCACACAATTGTATTCCTCGTTTAGATTTGAGTACGTACCTCCGTAACCGCCGATCGCATAGATCTTGCTGCCAACTGTTGCAACACCCATGCCGTATCTGGCCGTCGGCATACTGACTTTGGAACTCCAGGTATTGCTCGATGGGTTATATGCCTCAACAGTATTACGATTGCTCCCGTTATACCCCCCGATAGCATAAACAGTCTGCCCATATGCGGCTGCGCCGAGATATCTCCTCGCTGTAGGCATATTTGGAAGGGAAACCCAAGTATCGTTGTGCGGCGAGTACGTCTCGGCTGTGTTTAGATAGGCACCGTTATAGCCGCCTAGAGCATAAATCCTTCCGACTCCGTCATAAGAATAATCAATAGTTTCCAGCACATTTGAATTCGTATCTTTGATAAAGTGCAACTTATTGAAGGAATCGTACTCGTACCTGCATACTTTGCCCATCGGGTCCGTGACGCTTGATAAAAGGCTAGCTGTATAACCATACGTGACATTTTCGCCGACCGGATTTGTCACGGAGATAATTCTGCCTTGAGCATTATAAGCAATTGAGAACTGCCGCCCGACGTGGTCGGTGATAGTGGTAATCCTGACCGGGTATTGCGTATCCCGTCCAACGGTGATGGCATTGCCGTTCCTGTCCTTCATCTCGACCAGCCAGCCGTTGGAGTTGAAGGTGTATGCATACTGATCCTTAGTCATCAAGACGTAACTGCCACCCTGCTGCGTCATGGTACTCCGTGAATCGTTAGCGGTAAAAGCAGTCCCGTCTTTAATAAATGTCTGGACGCTGCCGTTCGGCAGCCGCGCCAACCAGACACTTGACGTTCCTTCCTGTTTGAAGCTCCCTTCGAAACCGAATGTCCAACCTAATCCCAATAATGTGTCGGTCCGGTCGTCCTTGGAATTATACGTCCGGCTGATATTGATCTGAAATCCCGGCGACTCCAGCGTCATATCGGTATAGGTGCGCGAGAAGTTCCCAGTCGCCGGGTTGACCCCGTCCTCACCGAAGTGAATTTGCTCCAGCAGCAGCGGGTCGATCTCCGCCGCCATCGTGGTCAGCGTCCCATCGCCGGTCGGCTCACCGCCCGGCGGTTCGCCCGGTTCCTCTTCACCTTCCGGTATAGTAGTATTGGCCAGCGCGAAGTAAGCATCCGCCCATCCGCCGGAATTCACCTTGCCGGCGAGCGCCGGCGCCGTCTCGGCGTTGGCCTTCACCCGCGCCGCGATCTCACCGGCGGTGAACTGCGGCAGGTCGCTCTTCAGCAGCGCGGCGATGCCGGTCACATAAGCCGCCGCTGCGGACGTCCCGCTCGTCGTCTCATATCCCCCGCCCGGCGCGGTGCTCAGGATGCTAACGCCGGGGGCCGCGACATCCACGGCCGCCCCGTAATTGGAGAAACCGGCGAGCGCCCCGGTATTGTCAATAGCTGCCACGGATATGATGTTCGGCAGGTCGAAGCAGGCCGGATAGACCGGATTAGTTGCCACGTCGTTCCCGCTGTTCCCGGCGGCGCAAACGAATAGTATCCCGCTTTCGGCCATCGCGTCGTACAGGGCCGGGTTCTCTTCCGTCCCGCCGAAGCTGCAGTTGATGAGCCTGACGCCCATTTGCCGGGCGTATTCGATCGCCTCGATCGCGTCCGAGGTATAGCCGGAGCTGCCGCTCATGAATTTCAGCGGCAGCAGTTTCACGTTGGGCGCGACGCCGACGATACCTGCGACGTCGGCCTTCGCCGCGATGATCCCGGCGACCTGGGTGCCGTGCCGGTCGGCCGTTGCGCCGTCGTAGACCGAGTTGTCCCAGTTGGCGAAATCCCAGCCCCGGCAGTCATCGACGTAACCGTTCCCGTCGTCGTCAATGCCGTTGCCGGGAACCTCGCCCTGGTTGACGTAGATGTTATCCGCGAGATCGCTGTGGCCGATATCGATGCCGGTATCGAGTACGCCGACTACGACGGCGGAAGCGCCTTGGGTGATCTCCCAGGCGTTTAATGCGTTGATGTCAACGCCGACCGTCCCGGTCCGGTAGTCGACCGTCTGGCCGGTATTGGCGAGCCCCCACTGCTGTCCGAACAGCGCGTCCGCCGGCGCCTCCGCGGAGTATAGCCGGTGGTTCGCCTGCGCGTATTCGACGTCCGGATTGGACTTCAGTTCCTCAATTATTTGCTCCAGATTATCCGCGGCGTCGATCTCCAGCAGTTCCATCCCCACCCGGCCGACCCGGCCGCGGGATTCAAGCTTGGCGGCGCTTGTTTTCTGCCTGACACTGCTCATGACCTCACGCAGGTCGGTATCGTCCTTCATCTTGACGATGACCTGTATCTTCTCCCGGTCCGGCTTCCGCTCCGCCGCCGCGGCGAATACCGCCCCGCAGTCGGCGAACACATTCGTGATGAGGAAGATCGCCAGCACCAGTCCGGTTATCATTTTCTTCTTCAGCTTCCGAGTCATTGTAACCCCTCCTTCGATACCTTAAATGCAATAACATTATGGTTCAGGCCTGCGTCGCTGCTTTGCCGTCCCCTTCCATCTTTTATTATCTCCCCTCTCCCAATCCTGGGAGAGGGCGAGGGTGAGGGTTATCTCCCCTCGCCCGATAATTCGGCCTAGGGTGAGGATAGGCATTCGAGCCGGAACGCATGCAATGCGTTCCCTACGGTCCACGAAGCCCGTTTATTTCGCATCAGTGCAATGATGATTCTTCCCCTTGAAGTGAGGGGAGGATAGGTAGGGAGCCGTTCCTCTCCCCTCTCCCAATTCTGGGAGAAGGCGGGGGTTAGGGTCATTTCTCCACCACCGTATACGCGATATGCGACCCGCCCGTCACCCTGGCGACGAACCGGATGCTGTTCACCACTCCCGTCCAGGCCTCGCCCGGCGTGATGAACTTGTCGACAACGAAGGTAATCTTGCCGGGCTCGAAGTATGTGATCGTGATATCGGTGCCTTCGATCGCACCGACATCCGTCTCATGCTCGGAAGTAAGCAGGCTCAGGTCGGTCACCTCCAGCACATCCGGGTTATAAGTGACGCTCAGGATATAACCGCTGAAGTCGACGACATCCGTCGCCGTCAGGCCCAGGTTCAGGTCGTTCCCGCGCTTGCCGGCCGCCCGGATCGAGTTGTTGACGATATAGCCGCCCCACTCGCTCGTCCCCAGGATATTCCGCGTCCGCAGCCGGTACGTGTACTCCTCGCCGGTGGCGGCCCGCCGGTGGACATAGGTGGTGGCGGTGATGTTATTGATCACGGTCGTGTTCTCGCCGTCGTAGATCTCGATATCGTAGCCGAGCGCGCCCCGCTCCGCTTCCCAGGTCAGCGTGGCGCTCGTACTCGACGTGTTGATCGTGATGCCGCCGGGAGCGGCCGGCTTGCCGGGCAGCGTCCGGACCGTCACCGCGTCGCTCCATTCACCCTCGATGGCCGCCGTCTTGGCCCGGACCCGGTACGTGTGGTCCGTGTACGCTTCCAGGCCGTCGTGGATATACTTGAACGCTCCGGCGTTGTCGATGACGATGCCGTCGAGTTCCACATCGTAGGCGACGGCGTCCGGGACCTCCGCCCACAGGATCGTCACCATGTCATGGGAGGCGATCACCGCCGGGATGTCCGGTGTCCCCGGCGGTACCGGGAGCGTCAGAGCGCTCACCTCGTCGGACCAGGCGCTGTATCCCTGCGCGTCCGCCGCCCTCACCCGGTACAGGTACATCGTTTCCGGGTCGAGCCCGCTGTGCGTATATTCGGTGTCGGCCGTCGTGGCGAGCGGTTGCCCGTCCACCTCGATCTCGTATTCGTCCGCGCCGTCGACCGGCTCCCAGGCCAGGTCGACGCTGCCGGTATCGGCAGCCGCCGTCAGGTTCGGCGGCGTCGGCAGGTGCATCGTCTCCGCCGCGACCGGATCGAACCACGGCCCGGCCCCCACGCTGTTCACCGGCTGTACTGTGATGCGGTAGGTGCTGTCCGGTTCCAGGTTGTGCCGGACGTAGCTGTTGCCGGGTCCGTTGTCCGTCTCCAGGTGGATGCCGCCGGCAACATCCTCGAAGTCGACTATGTACCACTGCGCGTCCGTCGCCTCTTCCCAGGTGGCGACGATCGATGTATCGGTCGAGTGCAGCGTGATATCCCCCACGGCGCCGGGGACCGTAAAGGCGGTAAGCGCGGTTTGGAAGGCGCTCCATTCGCCCGCCCCGTCCGCGTTTTTCGCCCGCACCCGGTATGTGTGCTGCGTGCCGGGGGTCAGTCCGGCATGGACGAAAGCCGTATTGTATCTATTGTCAAAGACCTCGCCGTCCGCTTCGACGTCGTATCCCGTCGCCTCCGCCACGCCGTCCCAGCTGACCGTGACTTGGGTGGCCGTCACCGGGTCCAGGACGATATTCGCCGGGATGTCCGGCGGGTCGCCGGCCGCCGCAACCGGACCGGCCCAAATAATAAGCGGCAGGAGAATCGCCGCCGCCAATCGGGCGAATCCGCCTGCCGCTTTCCCAGCGGTCAAACCTTGCGTCGTTTTTCGTCTCATCTCTTCAACCCCCTTTGATGTGGAGCAAATCCGAAACCACGCCTGATAAGATGTGCCGATCTGCAAAAAACGTCCGGCGGCATTATTGCCCGCTGTCCGTTCGCCGGCGTTCCCGGCTGGAACAACCGCGCTTTTTGCGGGTAATTCGCGGTATCCTCCGCATATCCTCACCAACATATGCCAGGATTGTCATTAATTCTATTTTATCTCCCATATATTGTCGTATTTTGTCACAATCAGGAAGAGGATCGTTTTTTTCTGCCCGCTCCGCACTGCGGGTCGGGCTGACTTATAAGAGACCCGCCCTTGCGGTTACGAAAAGCCGAGGCCAGGCGACTCAACTGCATACAGATGGTCTATACTCCATATTTTCGTACCCCATATACACACACGGTCCGGGCGCAAACCATTTATAGGAGTGACCCACAGCACCCGCCTTACCCCGTCCGTTCCCCTCGTGCCTTATATACACGCACGGCCTAGGCGCAAGCGGCACCTAGTGAGAATCGTGCCGTGTCCGGCAAAGACTTGGCCGAAGGCGGGGCCGAGCCAGGGAGGGCGAGGCGACAATCGAGCCAAGGATGGCGAGTTTGTCAGGGAACCCCACCTGAGTCCAAGGCTGAGCCGCTGACACGGCCGATACGAAACGTTGCCGCCAAGACTAGGCCGTAAAAACACCATCCTGCGAAGCAAAGCCGCAATTCCCTTTCCTGAACAATCTTCGACCAGCTCTACCATCGCTTTCCAACGATTTGGGTAATGCATAGCTGATTGGGAGAGGGACGGGGGTGAGGGTTAATCGTGCCGGGGGTGAGGGTAATAAAAAAACAACCCCGCTGTGGGGTTGTTTTCCGGGCGGGACCGGAACGAAGCCGGTCCCGCATTCTTTATCCTTTTGAACTCACGCCTTCCCGCCCGTCAGCGGGTGCTCCCCGGCCCGGTGGCAGGCCACATAATGGCCCGGCTTAATTTCCGCCAGTTCCGGCAGCACTCGCTCGCACACGTCCGTCTTGAACGGGCAGCGCGGCGCCAGCCGGCACCCGGGCGGCGGATTAATCAGGCTCGGCGGTTCGCCGGACAGCATCAGTTTCCGCCGTTCCCGCTCCCGCGGCGACAGCGACGGGGCCGATGACAGCAGGCCGATCGTGTACGGGTGGACGGGGTCGGCGTAGAGCTCATCCGTCGGAGCGACCTCCATCAGACGCCCGAGGTACATGACCCCGATCCGGTCGCTCACGTACCGGACGACCGACAGATTGTGGGTAATGAACAGATAAGTCAGGTTGTATTCCTGCTGCAGGTCCAGCAACAGGTTCAAAATCTGCGCCTGGACCGAAACATCGAGCGCCGACGTCGGTTCGTCCAGAACGATGAATTCCGGATGCAATATGATTGCCCGGGCGATGCTTGCCCGCTGCTGCTGCCCGCCGCTCAGCTGATGCGGATAACGGCTCAGGAGTTCCTCGCCCATGGCGACCCGGGTGGCCGTCTCCGCAATCAGTCCCGCCTGTTCCGCTTTGGGGATGCCGTGCACTTCCAGCGGCCGCCGCAGCGAGTCGAGAATCGTGGCGCGCGGGTTTAAGGAGGCGGCCGGGTCCTGGAAAACGATGCCCGTCTTCCGCCGCAGGGCGGCCAACTCCCGTCCCGAGGCCCGGAAGATATCGGCTCCGTCGAAATAGATCGTGTTCGCCGTCGGTGTAATCAGCCGGAGCGCGAGCCGCGCCATCGTCGTCTTCCCGCTGCCGCTTTCCCCAACGAGCCCGAACGTCTCACCCCGCTTGATATCGAAGCTGACGCCGTCCACGGCCTTGACGTTGAATACCTGCTTCCGCAGCAACCCCTTGGCGAACGAGTAGTGTTTTTTCAGATTGTCGACCCTGACCAGTGTCTCCATCTCACCCCACCTCCCGGTGACAGGCGTACAGATGACCGTTGCCGGCATCCCGCAGCGACGGCTCCGCCTCACTGCACACCGGCATCGCATGCGGGCAGCGCGGGTGGAACCGGCAGCCCGGCGGCGGCGCTGCGAGGTTCGGCACGGTACCGGGGATCGTCTCCAGCCGCCCTTCCCGCTTCGTTATCCGGGGCAGCGCCCGCATCAGCAGCCTCGTGTACGGGTGACACGGCTGCTCGAACACCCGGTAGACGTCACCCGTCTCCACGACCTTCCCGGCATACATGACTCCGACCCGGTCGGCAATCTCCGCCACGATGCCGAAGTCGTGGGTAATCACGAGGACGGCCATATTCAGCTTGTTTTTCAGCTCCCGCACCAGTTCCAGAATTTGCGCCTGGATCGTCACATCGAGCGCCGTCGTCGGCTCGTCGGCGATCAGCAACTGCGGATGGCGCGCCAGCATCATCCCGATCATCACCCGCTGCCGCATCCCGCCGGATAATTCATGGGGGAAGCTCCCCGCCCGATGGTTGGCATCGGCAATTTTCACGTCGCTCAGAATCGCAGCGACCTTCTTCCACGCCTCATCTTTCGGAACATTATCCAGCAGCACGGATTCGGCAATCTGGAAGCCGACCGAATAGACCGGGTTGAGGGAATCGAGCGGGTTCTGGAAGATCATCCCGATTTCCTTGCCGCGGACATCCGACATCGCGTCTTCGCTGATTTGCAGGAGGTCCCGCCCCGCGAATTCGATCGAACCGCCGGTAACTTCGCCGGGAGCCGGCACGAGACGCATCAGCCCGAAAGCCGTCGTCGACTTGCCGCAGCCCGACTCCCCGACGAGGGCGAAAATTTCCCCGGCTCCGATGTCGAAGCTCACCCCGTCCACGGCCGAGACGACCCCGGCGGAAGTATTGAAATCTATTTTCAGGTCCCGGACGGAAAGCAGCTTACCATCCATGTGTTTCTCCTCCTACGCTTTCCTGTGCATTACCCGCAACTTCGAAAAGTCTTCACTTAACAGCATTCAGTCGAGCTTTTCTTCTTGTTCGCGTACCCACATATTTACACGGCCCGCGCGCAAGCTACCTTTAGTAGCCACCGGCATCATTAGACATCCGTGCCGCATAAGCGGCAACAGCGAAAAAACGAAAATCCATTTCAGGGCATAAGTACGGAACCCAAGATTGTCGCGTCGCCGTAAACGGCTCCTCGCAATCCCCACGCATAAATGCACCACGATGAACGAAAAGGCTCTTTTGATATCACAAACCGTTTCAATGAAGACTGCTACCATGGCGGCGACAGGTGGGCTGATGTTCTCCCGCCCACACCCCCCGCCTGCAAGAATGAATTTACTAGTTCAGATCATGCTTTGCTGCATAGCCAAGCTGCTTCTTCCCCTTGAAGTGAGGGGAAGCTAGAAAGGGAGCCTTCCAATGCTGCCAGCAAGGACCCCGTCTGAAGCCGAGACTGAGACGCTGACACGGCCGAGACGAAACTACGGAGCTAAAACCGGACCATAAAAAAACCATCCTGTGAAACAAAGCCGCAACTCCTGTCCTTGAGTCAACGTCTATAAGGCCAGCGTACAGCCTACACCTTCAACCGCGGATCCAGCATATCGCGCAGCCCCTCGCCCAGCAGATTGAAGCCGAGCACCGTGTAAGCGATGGCAAGGCCCGGAAAGATCGAAATCCAGGGAGCTTTATAGATATAAGCGATGCCTTCTTTCAGAATCACTCCCCAGTCGGGCTGGGGCGGCTGGGCGCCGAGGCCGAGAAAGCCGAGCATCGTCGTCGACAGGATGGCTTCCGGCAAGGCAAGCGTCGCCAGCACGATAATCGGCGACAGGACGTTCGGCAGGATGTAGCGGAGCATAATGCTCGCGTCGCTTTCCCCGAACGCCCGCGCCGCTTCGATATACGGCATATTTTTGATCGCCTGGGTCTTGGCCCGGACGATCCGGGTGAATTGCGCCCAACTCACGACGGCGATAGCGATAACGACATTGTTCAGGCTCGGACCGAGCACCGTCACGATGGCGAGGGCCATAATGAGCGGCGGCAGCGACCAAGTCATGTCGGTGGCGAACGTGATAATCCGGTCCGCCCATTTCCCGTAATAGCCGGCAACCAGACCCAGCGTCACCCCGATCAGGCTTTCGATGGCGACGACGATCAGCCCGACCCGGAACGCGATTCGCGAGCCGAAGACGACCCGGCTGAAAATGCAGCGGCCGTAATTGTCCGTGCCGAACGGGAAGGCAGACTGCGGACCGACGAGCACGTTGTCGAGATCCATTCCGTCGTAGGTATGCGGGGCGATGACACCGGCGAAAACCACGACGAGCAGGACGCTGACAAAGATGAGAAAGCCCGCCACGAAACTCCGGTTCTTCTTTCCTTCCAGCAGGAATTCTCTGAGCTTCATATGTTGTCACCCCGCAGTTCAAGGCGGATTCGCGGGTCAAGATAAGCGGCAATGACATCGCCCAGGATATTGCAGATAACTGTCAACAGAGAAATAATCAGAATAATTCCTTGGACGACCGGGTAATCCTGCACCGCGATGGATTTCCAGAGCAGGCTGCCCATGCCAGGCCAGGCAAAGACTGATTCCACCACGACCTGACCGCCAAGCAGCCAGGGCAGAAACAAAAAGAACATCACCGTTACCGGAATCAGCGCGTTGCGCAGAACATGGGCAAACAGGACCCGCCTGCCCTTAAGCCCTTTGGCGTAAGCCGTGACGACGTATTTCTCCCGCAGCACTTCCAGGACCTCCGAGCGGGTCAGCCGTAGCGCGCGGGCAACGTACGGCAGCGTGATCGTCAGCAGCGGCAGGACGAGCGAACTCGGTCCGAAATAGCCGGACGGCGGCAGGACCTTCAGCCAGATAGCGAAAACGAGCATCAGCAGGATTCCCAGCCAGAACATCGGCAGCGACCAGAGGACGATCGACGTAAAAACCGCGGCACTGTCAAACCAGCTGTTTTTCCGGGCGGCTGCGTACAGGCCGAGCGGGATGGCGATCAGATACTGCAGGAGAAGGGAACCGCCGCTCAGCATCAGCGTGTACGGGAGCCGCGCTTTGATCAGGAAAAGAACCTTTTGGCCCGTCGTTATCGACGTCCCGAGATCACCCCGGAACACGTTTTTCAACCAATAAAAATACTGGACGACCGGCGGCTTGTCGAGCCCCCACCGCTCCCGCAGCATCTGGATCCGCTCCGGCGGTATCCGCGGGTTCGCGATCAACTGAATCGGGTCGCCCGGCATCATCTGCATCAACGCGAACAGCAAGGCGGAAACCGCGAACACGACGAGGATGCCCAGAGCAAACCGGCGGATCGTGTATTCCAGCATGTCGCTCATAACTTTACTTCCTCCTGCACACGACTTTCTCTCTAAATCTGAAGTATTCACACAGCATGGAAAGGCATCACCGGATAGCTGCAATCGATACGGCATCACGTAGATATTTGTCAGAGATTGTCTTTCGGGTTCGTATTTATATCGTTCCCCTACTACAACACGGTCCGGGCGCAAGCGACCTTTAGTAGCCGCCGGCACCATTAGAAGATGGCTATCTCATTGCAGTAACCTATTTGCAATGGAAGCCGGCGGCTGCAGCGTGCCGTGTCCGGCGAGGGCGAAAGTTTCAGGCGGGGCCGAGCCCCGGAGGGCGAGGCGACAATCACGCCATGGATGGCGTGTTTGTAAGTTTACCCCGTCTGAAACCGAGACTGAGCCGCTGACACGGCCGATACGAAACTACGGAGCTAAGACTGGACCGTAGAAAAAAACAATCCTGTAAAACAATGGCGCAACCCCTACCCGCGGCTTACCCTTCGAGCATAGCAAAGCAGTCATTTAACAACGGGAGCAGCCCCGCTTAACCTTGGCAAGGCTGCTCAGCGTTTCTCGCAAGATCGGCCAACATTCCGTTGCAGTTCAGCTCCAGGGCGGCCGGCGGGCCGTAATCCCCGGAGAATGATACATAATAATCGGCCGGACTGTCAACCCGGAACATCCGTTCCGATACCGGGCTTAAGGTATATTCCCCGCTCAGGCGCCGTGTAACGCTCTGTAGCACAAGTTTGTTCCGTCCGGCGTACCGGACGTCTACCTGCTCTTCCCCTTCTCCGTATCGGCCGACTTTCGCCTGCAGGTCAGCCGCCGGCAGCGCCACGGTCGGAATCGGCGCGAGTTTGTCGGCCAGTACCGTCTCGGCGACAGCGCCGAACACTTCATCCCGCTTGACACCCTGATAATTCGTCAGCATGATGATCGCCAGATCAGACTCGACAAAACGGGAGAAACGGGCGATGTAGCCGGCCGTCCCGCCGCTGTGCCAGAGTTCCGGTATCCCCCGGCGGGGATAATTGACCCAGCCGAAGCCGTAGTTGGTGCTGCGGCCGTTTTTCAGGACATAAGGCGTGTATGCTTCCGCCAGCGTCTTTCGGCTCACCAGGCTTTCGGTATTCAGGGCATTGTGCCAGATAAACAGGTCGCCGACCGTCGAAACGATGTTGCCGTCGGCCCAGCCGATCGTCGCCATATCGTAGGGTGTCGGGACAAATTCGCCGTCTTCCTTCTCCCAATAGCCGAGCGCCCGGTTGCCGACCGGCTGCGACGGCGACTCCGGCACATAGGAATTGTTCATGCCCAGCGGCCGCAGGATCCGCTCCGTGATAAACGAGGCGAAAGACTGCCCGGACAACTGCTCGACGATCGACCCGAGCATCACGTAGCCGGAGTTGCAGTAAGAAAACCGCGTGCCCGGAGCGAAATCGAGCGCCTGCCAACTGCCGATCAGCGCCAGCAGCCGCTCCTGGGTTATCGCCACGCGCTGCTCCTCCGGCTGCTGCCAGAAGGCCTCGGTCAGATAATCCCGGATTCCCGACGTGTGGGTCATCAGGTGCCGGACGGTCACTTCGTTTTTGTAGGCGGGAAAAGCGGGGAAGAAGCGGGCGATCGGCTCATCGTAGTCGAGCCGCCCTTTCTCCCGCAGCATCATTACCGCCATAGTCGTAAACTGTTTCGTGACCGAGCCGATGAGGAAGGAGTGTTCCGGGGTCACCGGAACACTCTTCGCCAGATCGGCCAGGCCGAAGCCGTTTTTATACAGTACCTTGCCTTTTTCCCCGATGAGGAGGGCGAAGCCGGGCTTGGCCGGACCGCAGTACTCGGCCGCGCTTGCTTCGATCACGGCAATATCCAAAGTTCTTACTCCTTCGTCACGTCGTTCAGGTACGCTTTGCCGTCCGGAGCGACCTTCATGCCGCTGATGTTGGCGCCGGACGCCATGTACTGGTATTCGGAGAAGAGCGGAATCACCGGGATGTCTTCCATGATTTTCTTCTGGATCTCGGCGTACTTCGCCGTTCTCTGGCCCATATCCATGATATACCGCGCATCGGTCAGCATCTGGTCGACCTCGTCACTCTGCCACGGCAGCGCGCCGCCGGTATAGACATAGTACATGATATCCGGGTCGGACCATTCGTTCAAGCGGAGCGCGGTGACGAAATTCTTGTCCTTAACCGCTTGTTTGATGTAGCGGGACTCGAACTCCTTCAGCTCAACCTTGACACCGACTTGCGCCAGCTGCGACTGGATGACCGGAGCCGCTTTCTTCAGCGCCGGCCGGTCCGTCGGCACCATCAGTTCCAGGGAAAGCACTTTGCCGCCCTTGACCAGGAACCCTTCCGCGTTCTTCTCCGTCCAGCCGGCCGCCGCGAGAAGATTCTTGGCCGCCTCGGCGTCATAGGCGAATTCGGCTTTCAGATCGTTTTCCGTCGCCTCGTCGTAGCAGAGCTGCGCCGGCGAGATAAGACCGTACTTCGGAATAACGGTGTTGTTGAGGTAGGCCGTATTCATTTCTTCCTTGTTCAGAGCGATCGCCACGGCTTTCCGCACATTCACGTCGTCGAGCGGGGCCACTTTTGTGTTCAGGACGATGTAGTCGATCCCGGTCTGGACGAATTCGTACGTCTTCAATTTGGTGTTGCCTTTAACCTGCTCGACATTTTCCACCGGTACGCCGATGATGATGTCGACGTTGCCCGTTTCGAGTTCGCTGATCCGGGTGAAGTCTTCCGGAATAAACCGAACGGTAATCTTGTCAAATTTCAGGTTGTCGCCCAGGTTCGGGTTGAAGGTCTGGTAATTCGGGTTTTTCAGCAGAGTGATATGCGAACCCTGAACCCATTCGCCCACATAGTACGGCCCGTTGGCCACGACGGCGCGTCCGAACGCCTCGTCGCCCATTTCCGCTGCCGCCGCCACGTCGACGGTTCCGCTGTACGAGGTCGCGAAGACCGGCCAGATGAACGCCGGCGGGTTATCGAACTTCAACGCGATCGTTTGCGGATCCACGACGACGATTTCGGTGATCGGCTCGTAGTCGGAGCCGTAGGGACTGATGGCGATATATCTTTCCATCGCGGCTTTAATTTCTTCCGCGGTGATCGGGTTCCCGTTGGAGAATTTCGCATCGGGCGAGAATTTGAACGTGATCTGCTTGCCGTCCGGCGCCACGGTGTAAGATTCGGCGAACGCCGGGACGATGTTTTTCATTTCCAGATCGAAATTGACGAACGGTTCGTGCAGCAGGTCGTGCACGACGTTATTCCAGCGAATTTGCTGGGCATCGGTCGATTCGATTTCTTCCGGAATGGCAATAACCAGTTCATTGTTCGTCGCCGGCTTGCCACCGGTGCACCCGGTCAGGCCTACCGCCAGCAGCGTGACCAGCGTCAACGCTACGAGCAGTATAGATTTCTTTTTCATTGCTTTTTCCCCCTTATTGTTAGCGCTGATTTGCTTGGTTCCGGTATATTTACTCGGACGCTGCGTGAAAAATATTTACCCGTCCTGTTGTTTTCCTGCAATACCAGCCCCCATTTCCAGTTATTCCCGTATTAATATACGGTTAAATTAATATTTTCTTATGATTTGACATAGAACCGAATTCTCCTGCCGAACCGAAAAATTTTTTTATATTTTTAAAAAAATTTCTTATAAATATACAACCATCCGCTCCGGAACGATATAAACCGTTCCTGATAACGGCCGGTTGCTTTTGTCTCGGCCGGTTCTCCGCCGAGCCAAGACCTTCGCTTGCCCGGACGGGAAGCCAATCGCGGCTTCCCGTCCGCCAGCGTTCGCCTTTTACATAACGCCAATAAGCCAAAGCGTCTTTCTCGGCTCCATTCAATCTTTTGCCGGAGCATTTTTCCCGCCGGCAGCGAATCCTACCGCGCTGCAAGCCTGCTGCCCGCCCATAATAGCGGCAGAAACTGCCATTACCCTCAAAAACCTTGCTTTTTACCGCTTTCCGGCCCGCCGTACCGCTAAAGCCGCTCAATCGCTTATGTTTACATAATATGAATTCTCAGGCGGGATGCCATCCGAGTCTAATTACGGTAAACTTAGATTGGACAACCATTGGCTGCCCAATCCATAACGCTGCCCCACTGGGAGGAGAATGGAGATGCAGAGACTCAAACCCTACATAAACGTTTTGTTGGTTCTGTTCATTATCCTGGCCGCCGCTCCCGGTATCGTACCCGGGCTGGTCCCCGCCGCCGGGGGAGAGGTGCCGGGGTTTACCGTTCCCGCCGATTCCGCCACTCCCCCGGTTGTAACCGCGGGCGATTTGGATACAGCGACACCGCCGGCGGTTACCGAGCCGGTCGATGCACCCCCGACGAGTACCACGCCCCCGAACGCCGCGGGCGAAACACCGGCGCCGCCGCCTAACGCGCCGTCCGACCAGCCGGAGGAAGCGGCGGCAACCACTCCGCCTGTATCCCGGGGCGCCAGTCCGACCGGTCAGTACGGCGTCCTGGGCTATTACACGCACGACTATGCCGGGGATAACGGCTCGCACAATACGCTTACCGCCAATGCCGGCGCTATCGACAGCGTCGCGCCCTTCCAGTATGCGATCAGCGGCAGCGGCAAACTGAGCGGTGAAAAACTGGATAACCTCATGCAATTCGCCAAAGAAAAAAACAAGTCGGTTCTCGTCCTTGTCCATAATTTCTCCGGCGGCAGTTTCAGTTCTTCCATCGCCCACCAGCTGCTGAACAGCAAAGCGAACCGCGCCGCCGCAGTGGAGAATATCTATAATCTGGTCCGGAATACCGGCTATGCCGGCGTCCACATCGACATCGAGAATGTCCCGGCCGGGGACCGGGCCGCCTACACCGCGTTTATCACCGAGCTGAAAGCGAAGCTCTCACCCTCTTATCTCGTCACCCTCGCCGTGCCGGCGAAAGTTGCCGACAGCCCGAAAGTCGCCTGGGTCGGCGCCTTCGATTACGCGGCGCTGGGCAAGGTAGCCGACCAGATTACTCTGATGACTTACGATGAACACTGGTTCGGCGGCGAACCCGGCCCAATCGCCTCGGTCGGCTGGGTCGAAAAGGTAATCCGCTATGCCGTCGCCAATATCCCCCGCGACAAGATTTATCTCGGCATCCCGACTTACGGTTACGATTGGTCGGCCGTCGGAAACCGTGCTCTCACCGCGGCCAAGGCGGTGCAGCAGGCAGGGGCGGCTGGCGCCGAGATCAAATGGGATGCTGCCGCGCAGGTGCCTTACTACGAATACTGGAAAGGCAGCACCAAGCACACCGTTTATTACGAGGACAGCCGCAGTATCGCTCCCAAGCTCGATCTGGTCAGGGAATATCGCCTTGCCGGTATCAGCATTTGGAAGCTCGGGTCCGAGAGCAAGGATATCTGGCCTATCATCAAAACCAAGCTGGGGAAATAGAGCGGCTGGATTTGCCTCTGTGTCCTGCCGTTGCAACGGCTTGCTTCGAACCACGCTGTGACGGGACGTCGTAGGCGGCGTTCCGTCACATTCGTAGCCCGCGCAACACTTTTACCCCACCTCGTGTCGGAACCATCCGCCCATTGCCATTCTGAGCAGTGCGAAGAATCTCATTTATTACTCGGCCGGACCGTACCGCCCTTATCCCGTACCGAGAGTCACGAAGGAATAATACTTCGCTGCCCTCAGCTCCCGACTTTATATGCGCCACAGCAACCGCAAGGGGCCGGTCTGCTCTTCATTTTTTATCAACCTGTCTGCATGCCGTTTATCTGTCGCAAACAAAGGCAGACCGGACTAAGTTCCCCCGGCAGGGAATAATGAGATTCTTCGCCGTGCTCAGAATGAAACTGATAAACGCAAAACCTCCGGACTCTGCCGGAGGTTTTGCTCACCCGTGAATGAGCGTCGGGATGCACTTGGCGCAGACCCATTCGCTCCTACCCTCCACCCGGACCGGGAAGAGGACGCGGTCATGGTCTCCCGCTCCGCACCGGTAGCACTTGATCGCGGCCGGATCGGACGCCGCCTCCCTTTCTTTTTGTCGGGCGTGCGCGGCCGCCGCATTGAACGGGGCCGCCTCCCTTTCTTCCAGGGTGAGCGCCCCGGTCGGGCAGATCCCCAGGCAGTACCCGGCTCCGTCGCACAGTTCGTCCCGGATAACCTTGGCTTTTCCGCCGACGATTTCGATCGCCCCTTCCGCGCAGGGCATTACGCATTTGCCGCAGCCGGTGCATTTTTCTTCGTCAATTTTGATTACCTTTCTGACCGCCATCTTCTCACCTCCGCTGTTATCTCTATTATGGACTGCGGCCGGCCGGTCTATCCCCGTTCCGGGCATTCGCTCCCGCCTGCGCAGAAAAACTAAATTTCTGTCTGACAGCTTTTGCTAAAAATCGCTCGCTCCCTGAGCAGGATTCCGTTGCGGTCCGCAGTATATGTAGGATGGAAAAGCCTTTAGCCGGTTTGAAAAGCTGGTATGAATAAGCAATCCTTCCGCAAATGCGTTATAATCTCCTGTAGTTTAGTTGTTCCATCAGGCTATATGTGGAACCTGCGGCACTAGATGACTACTAAGGGTACATACACTTAGCTACACCTTGCTGCGAATGTTCTGTCTTGCGTATCTGCCCTTTTCGTTCCTATCGTACCATATGCACACACGGCCCGGGCGCAAGCGACACCTAGTGAGAATCGTGCCGTGTCCGGCGAGGGCGAAGGCTTCAGACGGGGCCGAGCCACGGAGGGCGAGGCGACAATCACGGCATGGAGGCCGTGTTTGTAAGTTTACCCCGTCTGAAACCGAGACTGAGCCGCTGACACGGCCGAGGCGAAACTACGGAGCTAAGACCGGACCGTAGAAAAAACCACCCGCAAAGCAGAGGCGCGATTCCTTGTCCCGGCACAGACAAGAGAGCTTTATTATTTCTCGTGCCCCATTATAAAAGTTGCATAAGCGTAACATTATTCTTGCCTCAGGCTACCACGAAAAGCTAATCAACCTCGAAAGGCGGGATCGGCAATGGAGCATCCAACCCTTACGTTTGTCACCAAAGACGGCGGTTCCTGTTGTCTCCGGCCGGCCCGCGCCGGCGACGGCGCGGGCATCATCGAGGCGTTTGACCTCGTCGCCGCGGAGGGAATCTACCTCGCCGCGGAGCGGGCCCGGTGGACTCCGGCCGAAATGGAAGAAATCATTGCCGCCATGGGCAGCAACCCGTTCATCCTCATCGCCGAAGCGGCAGGCAGAATAGTCGGCAACGCTTTTCTGCAACGCGGCACTCTGCAAAAAAACCGCCACACGGCCGGTATCGGCATGCTCGTCATCGACGGTTTCCGGTCCATCGGGATCGGCACCCGAATGATGGAATACGCGGAGGCCTGGGGCCGGCGGGAAGGTCTGCGCAAGCTGTATCTGAGCGTTTTCAGCACCAATGAGCGGGCATACAACCTTTACCGCAAGGCCGGCTATACGGAGGAAGGCCGGCGGCCGGAACAATTCCGCCTGGACGGCGAGCCGGTTTCGGAAATTCTGCTGGGCAAGCTGCTGCCCAGCGAATAGTCGGCGGCTGGACAAAAGGATCCCGGCCGCCGCAAATTAGTGAGCAAGTATATACCCCACCTGAGCGACACCGGTACCAGCCGGTGTCAGCCATTACTAAGGAGGCGGAAAGATGAAGAAATACCTGCTCTGCAACGGGAAAGTGCGCACCATGGATCCCAATAACCCGCTCGCGGCGGCCGTTCTGGTCGTCGACGGGAAAATCCTTGCCGTGGGTGCCGATTCCGATCTGAACGTTTTGGCGGGTCGGGACTGCGAAAAAATTGACCTGCACGGCCGCCTGGTCATTCCCGGCCTGGTTGACAGCCACACCCATTTCACCATGTTCGCCCTGGGACTGGAGCAAGTCTCCCTGGAAGGCACCCGGAACGTCGAAGAAGCGCTGGATCGCTTCCGGGAAAAAGCCAAGACTCTCTCCCCCGGTGAATGGGTCCTCGGGGTAAACTGGGACAAGAACGTCTGGCCGGGCGGCAATGCCCCGACGAAGGAGGATGCCGACCGCGCCCTTCCCACCAATCCGCTCTGCGTCATCAGTAAATGCGGCCACCTGACTTGGGCCAACTCGCTGGCGTTTCAAATGGCCGGGATTACCCGCGACACGCCGACCCCGGCCGGCGGTGAAATCGAAAAAAACCCAGTCACCGGCGAGCCGACCGGTATCCTGAAAGAAAACGCCGCTATCCTCATCCAGGATTTGATTCCCCAGCCGTCCCAGGCCGATTACCAGAAAGTCATCCGTAGTTGCATCAAGCTCGCGCATAGCAAAGGCCTTACCGGGATTCACAATTGCGAGGGACCCGAACCGTTCCGGGCTTTCCAGACGCTCGCCCAGAACGGCGAACTCGCCTTCCGCGTGCATCACCACATCGCCATGGAGAACCTGGATGATGCCGTGGCGCTGGGCCTGCAGACCGGTTTCGGCAGCCCGACTTTGAGCATCGGCAGCCTGAAGCTGTTCGCCGACGGCGCCCTCGGTTCCCAGACGGCCGATATGCTGGAACCGTATGAGGAAAGACCGGATTATTACGGTATCGTCGTCAACACCAAAGAAGAACTCCACCGGATGATCAAGAAGGCTGCCGCCGCCAGTATCAGTTCCGCCGTTCACGCGATCGGCGATGCGGCCAACCGGACGCTGCTGGATATCTATGAAGACATCCTCCCGCTCACCCGGACCGGCGGGCTCCGACAGCGGATTGAGCACGCCCAGATTCTGAAAGCCGAGGATATCGAACGCTTCGGCCGCCTCGGCGTCATCGCCTCCGTTCAGCCTCTGCATGCCACTTCCGACATGTACATCGTCGACCGGCACTGGGGCAAACGCGGCCGTTACGCCTACGCCTTCAAATCCTTCATCCGATCCGGTGCCCCGTACGCTTACGGCTCGGACGTTCCGGTCGAGACCTTCGACCCGCTCAAGGGCATCTTCGCCGGAGTCAGTCGGCGGCGGGAAGATAATTTGCGGGCTGAACCCTGGTATCCGGAAGAAATCCTGACCGTTCGCGAAGCCGTTTACGGCTACACCATGGGGGCAGCTTACGCTTCCTACGAGGAAAACATCAAGGGCTCGCTGACTCCCGGCAAACTGGCCGATCTGGTGATCCTGTCCAAGGATATCTTCTCCATACCCGAGGACGAAATCCTGACGACCCAGGTCGACTGCACAATGGTCGGCGGTGAGATAGTCTACGAGAGAGCGTAACGCTCTCTCGTTTCACGTCAAGCCTTTATCCGCATCACACCCGGGACGGCATCCGTACCGCCTGCCCGCCTCTCTCCTTCGGCTTTTTGACCATCTTAGGGACGACATCGGCGTCGCCCTGCCTTAACTTTTCCATCGTTGCCGTTCCGTAGGGGGCGGTCTCTGTGCCGCCCCGCTCGCTCCTGTGTGCATGCCCTGATGTTCGCATCGCCGGGCTATTGTCATGGCGAGGAGCCATTTATAGTGATGCGGCAATCTCCCTCTTGGCAAACTAAACCGGGCGGACTTTTCCGCCCCGCAGCCGCTTCTTCAGACGCCGCTTAAGAAATCCCTGCAAACGATGTATACGGCAGCGCCGACGATAAGCAACAGCGCAATAATATCGGCTATTTTTTCGCTGTTTCGCCGGTGCCATCCCGTCTTGAACTTAACGGCGGTCAGCGCAGTTGTCAACGCGGCAAGACCGAGCACAATCATCGCTTTGATCGTACTGTCTTTGATGAACGCCGTCAGGACGATTGCCGCGCCTAACGCGATTTTCAAGACCAGATCGATTGGGTTCCGCACCGTTTCACCTCCCGGGGCTGACAAGCATAACCGGCGAAAATCGCCGGCTTATTCTTCTTTTCGCCCGCATGTCGTTTGTAAATTTAAGCGGATTATTCCTTCCCGGCCTCCGCCAGGCCGATAGCATTGAACGGTATCCCCAACTCGCGCAGCAGTTCCTCTTCCCGCTGCCGGCAGGTCAGAAGGATAATCTGATGCTGACCGGCAAGCCCGGCCAGAAACTCCAGGACGTTGCTCAGACGCTTATCGTCGTAATGGACGAAACAATCGTCGAGAATGAGCGGCAACCCCGGATTATCGGTCAGCAGTTCGGCGATGGCAAGCCGCGCCGCCAGATAAAATTGATCCGCTGTTCCGGCGCTCAGACCGGTGATTTGCACGGGGGCACCGGTTTCCGGCGCGGCGGTACTGACGTCGATGCTCTCGGTGATTTTCACGTCCCGGTAGCGGCCGCCGGTGATCGCACCGATGATTTCGCCGACCCGCCGATTCAGCCGGGGCGCGAACTCCCGGTGGATATCCCGGGCCAGTTCGCTGATCGTTTCCCGCGCGAGTTCGATTGCTTGCAGGTCCGCCGCGTACCCCGCTGCCGCCTGCTGCGCGGCCGCGAGTTCCTCGGCGATTTCCGCCGGGTTGCGCAGGCCGCGCAGCTGCGTCTCGATTGTCGTTCCCAATTCCACCCGTTCGCGCTCCAGGCGGCCGATTTCGCTCCGGTACCGCTCCGCCGCCACAGTCAGCTCTTCCGCCGAGCCGCCGGCGGTCCCGTCCGGAACCGTCTCCGGGTCAGCGGCGGCCGCCGCTTCCAGCACGGCAAAATCCTTCCCCTGCAGCACCGCGTCGAGCAGACTCGTCTGCCCGGCCAACTGCTCCTGCAGTCCGTCGTAGGCTCGCCGTTTCTCGCAGCCAGTCAGAAACTCCGCCGCGTTGGCCGCACCGGTCCCGTTTAAAACCTCCGCCAATTCCGCTGCCAGTTGCGCCGCCTCGCCGTCCAAGCCGGCCAGTTTTTCCCGGTGGACGGCAATTTGTTCCTCAATGGCCGCCTTTTCCCGGCGCAGTTCGACATTGGCCCGGAACTCGGCGCTGAACCGGGCCACCAATTCTTCCGTCGGCGCTTTGCCCTCCGGCAACAGACCAGTTTTCGCCAGGCAGGCACTAACCGCGGCCAGCAATTCGGCCGCTTTCTGTTCCGACCGCTGCCGGCTTGCCTCCACCGCCGTAATCCGCCCGGACTGTCCCTCCTGTTTTTGCCGCAGAGCGTCGTAACGGCCGGCCTTTTCCCAGAATTCCCGCGCGCTGTCCGCCCCGCATGTCTGCAGGACAGCGGTCAGTTCGGCCCGGGCCTGCGCCAGTTCATGCTCCGTTACCGGGCTTTCCCGGCGCCCGCAGCCGGAAGTCGTTCTCCCGTAATACAATAAAAATCCGGCCAGAGCGACACCGAGCAGCGCCAGCCAGAGGCTGTCCAGACGATAGCCGGCATAACCGGCGACCACCGCGAGCAGACCGGCGATGGCGAACGTCCCCGCCGGGACGCGCCGGGCCGAAGTCCTTTTTTGTCCCGCCCGCGAACTCTGACGCTGCTGCTCCAGGCGGCTGATGATCCCGTCCAACTCCGCCACCCGTTCGGCCGCGGCGGCATTCCCGTCTCCGAAAGACCGGTATGATGCGAGGGCGTCGGCAGTAGCCGCTAGTTCCGACTGCAAGCCGGCCAACTCCTGCCCGTACGCCGCGACCGCCTCCGCCAGGTCACGCCAGCGGGCAAACCCGTTATTCACAGCCAGCAAGTCGCTTTCGTCCAGACCGGTGTATGCCGCCTGCCGGGCCAGCTTTTCCTCGATTTGCCGCCGGCGCTCCGCAAGTCCGGCCAGCTCTGCCCGGACGGCCTGCCGCCCGTAGTCCTTCGCCTGCTGTTCCTGCGCCAGCCGCCGCACCGCAGTCTCCCGTTTCAGCGGGAAGCCGGCATACCGGTCCAGTTCGGCACCGGCCGCGGCAAGTTCCCGCTGCCGAGCCCGGTACTCCCGCGCTTTGGCCAGGCGCTGTCGCAGTAGCGCCCGGTTGGCATTGTCCAGGGCCGCTGTCGTCGCCGCCAAGGCAGCTTCCTGTTCGTTCAGCCGGCGGCAGCAGGCCGCCAGGCGGCTCTCGAGTTCGCGCAAGCCGGATAAGACGCTGTCGCTCCTGCCAAGCTCCGCAGCCAAAAGTTCCGCCCGGGCCACGGCCCGCCCGTGCGGCTTGGCTCCCGCGCGAGCCGTGCCCACCTGTTCCGCCGCTTTTTGCAGTTGCGCCAGAGCATTTTGCACCGAGATATCTTCGGTCCCGGCGCTGCTTAGATTGGCCAGCCGGCCGGCCACCTCGGCCGCCAGCTCGGCTTCCGGAGCAATCCCCAGCTGCCGCACGCTGACCGTGTTATTGAAGACCACGTTACTTAAGCCCGTGTGCTGAACGGCAAAGTCGTATTCCCGGCGCCGGTCCGACCGGAAGCTCCCGGTGAGATCCTCGCCGGTCAGCGCATCGAAGACAGCCGTTTCGTCCCGGGCGAAATCGCGCCGGACGAGGTAACGGCGTCCTCCGGCCGCGTACTCAAGCAGTCCCGCATAACCCTGACCGAGCCAGGGCCGGTATTTTTCCTGTTCGGGAGTATAATACCGTTTCCCGGTCGCAGCTTTTTTGAACCCGTACAGCATGCCCCGGATAAAGGCGTGCAGCGTCGACTTGCCCGCCTCGTTTTCCCCGAAAATGACGTTGAAACCATCGGTCAGGGTGATGTCGCGGTTCGTAAATTTACCGAATGCCGTGAGATGCAGGCGGATAAAGTTCATTTCCCGACCACCTTTTGCCCGGTCAAGGCGTCCAGCCCGTAGAACAAAGCTTTTTCCAGACCGGGTTTTTCCGCCGCCGCGGCCGCCTCCAGCTTGGTCAGCATCACTCGGACGAACTGCCCCAATACCGTGTTTTCCTGCCGGGCCAACTCGTCCAGGTCGTAATCCGGCTGTGTCCGGTCGATCAATTCGGCGCGGCTGCAGTCATCACCCACCGCTTCCCGCCAATGGGCCGGGTCGAACCGGCTGTCCGGGTCGTGCCGGCCGGTCAGACTAAACCGGAAAATATCGTCCCGTCCCCCGTTCGCCCGGATCAGTTCCCGGCAGGCGGCGGCGATTTTCGCCGTATCCATTTCAGGCTTGACCTTCACTTCCAGAGAAAAATATTGCCGTTTCGCCATCGGGACGAATGACCAGTCCGAACCGTCTTTACCGATTTCACCGAGCAAAATCCCGTGCCGCCCAGTTTCGCCGGCGTTCAGCGGCTCCGGGCTGCCGGCATACTGGGCAATTATTCTTTCTCCCGCGGTATAACTGGTGTAGCCGTGAATGTGCCCAAGGGCAATATAGTCGGCCCCGCACTGTTCCATATCCTCCACAGTTACCGGCAAATATGATGACTCGCCTTCCCGGCCTACCACCTCAGCGTGCAAAAGAACGAGGTTCAGGGTCTCCGGGGCGACAATCTGCAATTCCCGCAGTTTTCGCTGCCGGATTTCCCACTGCGTCCAGCCGAGCCCCCAGACGTTTACCCGCAAGCCGGGGACTTCAACCCGCTCGAACGTTGGCGCCCGGAAGATATGTACGTTTTCCGCCCAGGGAAAGGTGTGGTAGTATGAATCGGGCAAAGCCGGGTCGTGGTTGCCCGGAGCGATGAAGACCCGGGTAGACGGAATTTCGGCCAGGAGGCCGTTGATGAACCGGATGGTGTCTTTCGTCGCGTAGCGGTGCTCGTACATATCCCCGGCCAGCAGGAGGATCCGGACGTCGTTCTCCCGTACCAGGTCGATGATCCGAGTGAAGGCGCTCCGCAGCTCCGCCCGCCGCTGCCCGGCCAGCTCCGGCGGCAGGCCGCAGTCGGTAAACGGTGTCTCGAGGTGCAGGTCGCCCGCCTGCATTATCCTGACCGTCGCCATTGCATCACCCCTAATCGTTCTACCAATAATTTCGCCGCCAGGCGGCATTTTCCTCCGGTAGAAGCTTCTCGAAGCATGGAATGCCAACCCGGAATCTAGTGAAACGGAGATGCGTTTTGGTGTATTACAAAAAGGAAGAACGGGGACTTCCTTCAGTGAAACTGCTAAACGGGAAGTATTTCTTCAGTCATTGCTAAGTTTTCAAGTCTCAATGAAACAAGAAATTGCGGCTATGCGTTGCAGGATGGGTTTTTCTGCGTTCCGGTCTTAGCCGCTGGCTTCCATTGCAAATAAGTTACTGCTAGGAGATGGCCATATTCTATGGTTGCCAGCGGCTGCGAACGTAGTTTCACATCGGCTGTGTCAGCGTCTCAGTCTCGGCTTCAGACGGGGTAAACTTACAAACACGGCTTCCCGCCGCCGGCTTCCATAGTAAATGGGTTACTGCATAGAGAAAGCTACCTGCTAACGATGCCGGCGGCTGCCGTGATTGTCGCCTCGCCCTCCATGGCTTGGCCCGTCTGAAACCTTCGACTTCGTCGGACACGGCACGATTCTCACTAGGTGTCGCTTACGCCCGGACCATGTGTAAAATATGGGGAAAGGTCCGGGCGGAACGCATACAATGCGTTCCCTACCCCACATAAGGCGCGAAGTATTGTCATTCTGAGCAGAGCGAAGGATCTCATCCTTATCGGCAGGAATCGGATTACCCCGCTCGTTGGACGAAAGAATCGTGCCGGATTTTTGTTTACCGCAGTGCGTACACACATAGTATTGCAAGGAATGTTTTTGCTTGCGTAGCTTAACCAGTGTCATTGCGAGGAGCCGTTTCCGGCGACGCGGCAATCTCGGGTTCCGTGCCTATACCCTGAAAGAGAATTTTCATTCCTCCCCTGCTGTCGCTGTTACAGCATGGAGTTTTAATTATGCCGGCGACTACTATAGGTCGCTGGCGCCCGGACCGCGTGTGCAGTACGGGGGTGCGAAGAAGCCGGAAACGAACCTTGACAACATCCTTATGTAGGTGTCTGCGTACTTAGGAGTGGACGACTCTGTCCACCCGCCTGTCTCTTACCCAAATCGTGATAAGTGGCTCCGGAGTCAGCAGTGATATAAGCCAGGATAAGTGCGTAAAACAAGACACGATTGAGGCGGAATTGAAAACCGGCGGGAAGCCGTGGCGGCTTCCCCTGCAACATAATGGGAATGCGGGCTTTACTGAGAACCGGGCAGACAGAGGCGTCTGCCCCTATTGAAAACGGAGAAAGGTAATGCAATAAGGCCGCATGTAATGCGTCCCCGTATCAGTTCAGTCCATGTGCAATATTGCCGGCTGTTTGCAACCCGCGGCTCCTTGACTTGTCACCACCGGGAATAACTGCTAAAATAGACGGGTAACCTTATCCATGCCGTTAAACCTCAGGAGGCGACCGCGGTGTCCAAGATAATCAGAATCGCCCTGCCTTCCACCCTGCCGAACGACACCGTTAATATGTACCTGATTAAAGACGACCCCCTTACTCTGGTGGACGCCGGCTTCGGCAGCGACGACACCCGGGAACGTCTGTCCGCGGCCTTGCGGGCGGAAGGCCTTGACCTCCGGGACATCCGGCGGGTAGTGCTCACCCACACCCATCCCGATCACGTCGGACAGGCGGCCGCCCTGCAGGAAATCGCCGGGGCCGCAGTCTTCTTACATCCCCGGGAACGGGCCAAAATCGCGAAGCAGTCGGCTGATAACAGTCATATCCTGCGCTGGGCCGGCGTCCCGCCGGAAGCTCTCACCGCAGTCCGGAGCGGTCCGCCGACTCCACGCTATCCCGAAGCAGTGACCTGCCTGAATGAAGGGGATCGGCTGCCTTTCGCCGAAATATCCCTGCGGGTGCTCCACCTGCCCGGCCACAGTTCCGGACTGCTTGGTTTCTACGAGCCGGAGCAAGGCCTGCTCTTCACCGGCGACCATGTGGTGGCGAGCTTCCCGCCGGCGCTTCTGGTGGAGCCGGACGATACCGCCGTTAACGGCCGGACGGCTAGTTACGACGAGTATTTTACCAGCCTGCGGCGGCTGGAGAATATGCCGCTCCGGCAGATCTTTCCCGGCCACGGGGACCCGTTCACCAACTGGCGGGAAACCATCGCCCGGCTTTACGCTTTTCACAGCCGCAAGCTCACAAAACTGCAGGCTCATCTTACTGACACACCGAAGACGGCTTTCACCCTGCAGCAGGAGATCAGTCCCGGACAGCGCGGCTTTATCGTCTTCTTTGCCGTCGGCGATACCATCGCCCATCTTGACAAACTCGTCGGCCAGGGCGAGGCCGCGGTGACCGAGCAAGCCGGCGTGCTGTATTTCCGCCGGAAAGACTCCGGCCGCAGCAGAAGATAGCTGACTCCGGCCGCAACCAATTTGTGATGCAGGGCGGCGGCAACCGCCGTCCGTATAAGGAATCCCGCGGCGGGCATACTTACCGCAGGCGAAAAAAATTGGCAGTACTTGCCTTTTTACCGCCGGAATGATAGACTTTTAGCAGTCTTACAAAAAGAGCGCGGCGGACAAGCTTGTCCCGCCGCGCACCGCGGCAACGGTAAGTTGCCCGCGGTATTAACACTATCGCGTCGGTTACCGACAGTAAGGAGAAATTTTATGGAAATAAGCACATTTAACGATTTCAGTCTTGAGCCGCTGCTGTTGAAAGCAGTGGCGGACATGGGGTTTGAAACCCCCACGCCGATCCAGGTGAAAGCCATCCCCCTAGCTCTGGCCGGAAAGGATGTTTGCGGGCAGGCCCAGACGGGCACTGGTAAGACGGCCGCTTTCGGGTTGCCTCTCCTCAGTCGGGTCAAGCCGGGGGCCGGCGTTCAGAGCCTCATCCTTTGCCCGACCCGGGAACTGGCGGTCCAGGTATCGCAGGAACTGACCCGCTTGGCCCGCCACTTGCCGACCCGGGTCATCCCCGTTTACGGCGGCCAGTCGATCGAACACCAGATTCGGCTGCTGCGCAAAGAGCCGGAAGTCGTCGTCGGCACGCCCGGCCGCGTCCTCGATCATCTGAATCGCCGGACCCTTAGTCTGAACAAAGTCGAAGTCCTCGTTCTGGACGAAGCGGACGAAATGCTGGATATGGGTTTTGTGGACGATATCCGTTCGATTATCGACCTGTGTCCGGCCGAACGGCAAACCATGCTTTTCTCGGCCACCCTGCCGCCGCCGGTTATGGCGCTGGCCCGGGACTTCATGCAACAGCCGGCCCGCATCAGTATCGAAGGAGAAGAAACCACCGTTCCGCTGACCGAGCAGCGCTACTACGAGGTCAATCCGCAGCAAAAAGTGGAGACGCTGTGCCGGATTCTCGATGTGGAAAACCCGCAGGCCGGCATTATCTTCTGCCGGACGAAGCAGGGAACGGGCGAACTGGCGCGAACGCTTCTGGAGCGGGGCTACATGGTTGAAGCCTTGCACGGCGACCTGTCCCAGCGGGAGCGGGACATGGCGATGGGGCGTTTCCGGCTCGGAACGAGCGAATTGCTCGTGGCAACCGATGTGGCCGCCCGCGGGCTGGATATCAGCAATGTCACCCACGTTATCAACTTCGATATTCCCCAGGACGCGGATACTTACGTGCACCGGATCGGCCGGACCGGCCGCGCCGGAAAAACGGGAACGGCCATCACATTGGTAACACCCCGGGAAATTAAGCAGCTCCGCTTCATCGAAAGGACCATCCGGAAACGGATTGACCGCCAGAGCATTCCGACGTTCACCGAAGCCTTGGAAGTCCGCAAGCAGGCTCTGGCGGAAAAAATCGGTGCCGCTCTCCAGGCCGGCGCCGGCGAATACAAAGACATCGCGTCCCAGTTGCTGGAGGATTACGACTCGACCGATGTCCTGGCGGCCGCCCTGAAGCTCGTGGACGGCAACGGCCGGGAAATGGAAACGGCGGAACTGGAACAGGCCAAACCGGAGTGGATCAAAATCATGCTGCCGGTCGGCCGCGCCCACGGTCTCCACCCGCGGCTGCTCGTATCCGAGATCACTACCAAGACGGCGCTAACCCCGAAAGAAATCGGCGACTTCGAAATCCACGGCAGCAATACGTATATCGAGATACCGGCCGATGCGGCCGACCAGGTTTACGGTGTCTTCCGACGCTGGCGCGGCGCCAGGCTGCGCAGTGAGCCGAGCCGGAGCCGTCAGCCGTACCGGGATAAACCCCGTAATCCGAAATTCAAAGACCGCTGATAAATAAGGACAACCGACTCCGGTTGTCCTTACCTGTTCTATCGGCCTTTCGGTTTAAGTTTCGTTCCCGTCCCTAGCCTCCCACTCGCGGCGCAGGATGCTCATCCGGATCGTATCCCCGTATTGCCCGTCCTGGAAATAATCGTCCCGCATTCTGCCTTCTTCCCGGAAACCGCATTTCCGGTAGCAGGCGATCCCCCGATCGTTGCCGGCTTTGACGTCGAGGGCGACCCGGTTCAGCCCCATTTCCCGAAAAGCGAAGCGAAGGAGAACACCGATTGCCTCGCTGCCGTAACCCCGGCTCAAATTCTCTTCCCGGCCGAGCACGATTCCGAACATTACTTTCCGGTTTTTCCAGTCGATGCTGCTGAAATCAATCTGCCCCAGGTAAGCACCGGTGTTGATATCGGCAATAACAAAACCTTGGACAGCGGGGTTTTTGTTTTCCAGCCGGGCGTTGAGAAAACTTTCGGTTTCGACGAGAGTATGCGGGAACAAAAAGATGTCGGCCAAATACTTGACGATCGCCGGGTTGTTCACCCACTCCCGCATAAATGGCAGGTCTTCCTTTTGGTATTCCCGCAGCATGATCCGCTCACCGAACAGTCTCGCCATAATCTTACCACCCCCGTTCTCGCTTGCCTGAAGTTCAGATATCGCACGGATCGGCGAAGATCAGCTCCCCTTTTGGCAAAGAGTAACCGTCGTACGTTTTTGCCAGACTGTGCAGCCCTACTTTGACATTCAGGCCGGTCTTGGTCAGCGCCTTCAAATCACTGCGGGGGTCGAGCGGCAGCATGATCACATTGGCGTTCCGCCCGACGGCAAAATTGCCGAACTGCCGCCACAGCGGCAGCAGGTCCGCCGGTGAATGCTTATAACCGATCGGCACGGCGACGCAGTAGGCCCACGTCTTCCCGATTTCCGGCACCCGCGGCACCGCGAATAAAGGCCGCAGCCAGCCAAAGACGCGGGCAAGTGTTTTTAGCTGAGAACTGAGTTGAATAATCGAGCCCCGGATGGCCCGGCTGTAATCCCAGCAGCCCAGGCAACTGACGATTTCCCCGCTCTTCTCATAGACATACAGGTCGGAGACCGAAAATCCCGGCAGACGGCCGAGATAGGCCGGCAGGGATTCGGCGGTAAACGGAGTGTAAAAGTCATACCGCCGGTAGCATTCATTCAGCAGCCCGGCCAGCGCCGGATAATCGGCTTCGGTCACCGGACGCACTCCCGGCGGCACCCGCTGTTTTTTAAACGGCAGGAACACATGGACATCGTAGCGGATGACATCTGTAAAGCCCAGTTTTCTGGTCAGATTCAGGGAAGGATTGTTGTCCTCCAGAATCCAGACATAGCAAAATTTCGCTCCGTTTGCCCGGTCATACTCCTGGCACTGCTTTTCCAACTCCAGAGCCAGACCCGAACGCCGGTATGCTTTATCCACCGCCAGACTGTAATGGTAACCGCAGAGCACCGCTTCCCCGCCCAGTTGTACCAGCTTCAAAGCGGTCTCCACCGCCCCGACGATCTCGCCGCCGTCATCCGCCACGAACGTCTGAAACCGCTCATACGGCTGCGAACGGGCAAAGAAATCGGGAGCCCGGTCCAAGCGGACCACCAGGTTCGTCCCCTGCGGGTTGCGGGCCAGGAGTGCTACCAGACCGTCATTGTCGGCCGCCGTCGCCGCGCGGATAACCGTCATTCCCATCGCCTCCCCGCTGCTTGTGAGCTGCGTGCACCCCGAGCGCACATCTTCTTACCGGGAATTTCGGCGCGCCCGGGGAAATTCCTCCCTTCCGGCTCCATTGCCTTTGGTATAAGAATATGGGCGGGGCGCGGAATTAGAATACCGGTTGGCAGCACCGCTTATAACCTCCAATACAATGCGGAACCGTCTATTTGCCCAACAGGTCCGCCCGGGGCGGTGAGAAGACTTCCAGCATCGTGCTCTCCTCCAGGGCGTATGCCGTATGCTCTACGCCCGGCAGGGTCAGATACGAGTCGCCGGCCCCGAGGATGCGTGTTTCACCGCCGACCGTCACCTTGACTTTTCCGGTAATAACATACCCGATTTGCTCGTAAGCGTGGAAGTGGGGAATGGCATAGGCCGGAGTCCCCGCACCGGCGGCAAATCCCATTTCCACCACCATGATCCGGTCACCGCTGCTGAGCACCCGCCGGGTCAGCCCCGCGTCAATCTGAGCTGTCTTCACCTTGGCCGCTTCACAGAACATTACAGTCCCTCCTCATACAGCCCCTGCTCAGGGCTGTTTCTATTAGGGGTAATTATATCAGAAAGGGAGGTTAAATGGAATTCCCAACAAAAAAAGAGCTCGGTTCCGACCATCCGTCCGAACCGAGCTCTTTTACGTTCTTCCGGTTATTTTATCTTACCGGCCTATTTCAGTTCAATCACGATTTTCCGCAGGCTCCCGGTTTTGTCCCCATCCCCGAAGGCGGCAAACATCTTGGCGCGGCCGTCCGCCAACTCCTTTTCCATCGCTTTCAATTCGGTAACATCGGTGAACAGGGAAACGACTCCCGTCACCGCCCCGTTCCCATCATATACCGGCGCGGCCGTAAAGCGGGTGAAAACGAACGAACCGCCCCGCGGCCGTAAGTTGATTTCAGTTTCACGGATTGCTTCACCCCGCAGGCTTTTTCCGTACAATTCGCCGAGCTGCTCCGCTTCGTCCCCGGTCAGGAAACGGTATTCCTTGCCGATGATTTCCGCCTCCGACCACCCGAGCAATCGCTCCGCCGCCGCATTCCAGCCCGTTATCCTCCCGGCGGCGTCCATTCTGACTATTGCCTGCTGCGAAGTCCGGAGGATAGCCTGCAGCACTTCCTTTTCCCCGCGCCGCTCGGCGGCATCCGCCGCCGGGGCCGCCGGTTCGGCCGGAGTTATCTCCGGCGGAGTGCTTTCCGCCTCCGACCGTTCCGGTTCATCCGGTTGCGGTGCTTCCGGTACACCGGACCGTGCGGCCGCCGTCCAGCCGGCGCAAAAACCGATTTCCAGGTGATCGAAGAAACGATCGATATTACGGCGGCACTTCTCCGCGTAATCCGGTTCGAAGGCCGCTTCGCCGATCAGGTCGACAAAACTTTGCCGGTAGTATTTGAGCATCCCGAGGAGGATAGATATCTGCACTCCCCGTTGGTAGTACCGTTGCGCTTCCTTCTGCCCGAGCAGAGTAAGCGGGTCCTGGTCCGGCGCCTCATCCGGACGCAATTCGGCTATCTGCCGCCCGTTCTGGAAGGCGGCAAGCAAGGCTTCATGCAAATCATCCGTCGAAATCTTCCACGCCGCCAGAAGAACGGAAGTATATTTCAGATAACCCTTCTCTTTAATGTAATAAAAAACCCGGCTCATCAGCCATTCCTTGCGCCCGGACACCAATTCCGCGAACCGTTTCATCGCCCGTCCTCCCTGCCGCGCCGCATCATCTGGTGAACATATTTCTCCGTCCGGTTCGCGATTCCCTTTATTTCCCCGTCACAGCCGACAAGCAAGGCTGTTCGGGCGAATCGCCGTCCGGTACCGGGTGAATACGGCGGTTCAGGCTCCCGTCATCCGTTCCGCCGGCAGTTAAATTTTCCCGACTGCTTCGGTTGCAGGGGATAGCTTTACGGGCTTTGTTCAATAATACAATCAAAATCACGAAAGGAGGTACGGTAATGGAGCAATACGCGCAAATGGCAAGCCAGCTCCGGCAGGAAGGAGAACAAAACGCCCGCCGGCTCCGCGAACTCGCCGGACAGACCAGAGACGCCAACCTGGCCAGCCAGCTCAAAAGCCTGGAAAGCAAAGAAAGGTATGCCGCCGCCCAGTTGAAACAAATGGCCGAAGGGCTCGGCGCAAGCGGCGGCACCGGGCCGGTCGGCAATCCTGCCACCGCCGGCAGCGGCATAGAGATTACGAACTGGGAAGAATGACCTCAGATAAATCGGCAGGGGCAATCCCTGCTTTTTTTTGCTTCGTTCCCGAATGTAACCAATGTTACTGCTCTCCTGCCTCTTGTGTGCTATACTAAAAACAGATATAATAGATTTAGGTCTGACGGCAAAGCGGATGCTGCGCCGGAGGATGTTACGCCAATACCTGACGACAAGGGTGCCGACCTGCGTACGAGGGAAGGATGGTGAAGGATATGCGAATTGGTGAGACCTTCTTCCTGCGAACTTAGGCGAAGAAGGTCTTTTTATGTGGCTGCCGGTTAATTAGCGCTCAACAAAGGAGGATTATTATGAACAAAACCGTCCAGGTTCTTACCAAAACCGCGATGCTGCTCGCGCTGACCGTTTTATTCCAATCCCTGCGGGTAATTATCCCGATGCCGACGACCATGAACCTTTTCGTGGTCGGCTCCCTCGTCAATCTGGCCCTGATCATCGCCGGGGTCACCGTCGGCATCCGGGGCGGTGTGGCTATCGCCGTCCTCGCGCCCGTTATCGCTTTGCTGCAGGGTTTCATCGGCAATCCCATCCTTGTCCCCTTCGTCGCCCTCGGCAACGTCGTGATCGTCACCGCCGCCGCCTTGCTGTACAAAAACAACAAATACCTGGCTATCGCCGGCGGCGCCGTTGCCAAATTCGCTGTTCTTTATCTCTCGATTGTCAAATACGCCTTCCCGACCCTGATCGCACCCGCGCTGCCGGCCGCCCAGGCCGGCAAGATGGCGTCGCTGCTCGCCTACCAATTCTCCTGGCCGCAGCTTGTCACCGCCGCGCTCGGCGGGATGCTGGCGATACTGATACTGCCCCTGCTCGATAAGGCCGGGTTGGCCCAGACCGCCCGGCAATAAGAAAACTACGGCCGCTTATTACCTGAAGTTAAGCGAGCCTGCCAAAATGGCAGGCTCGCTTTTTTCGATCGACGCAGGTTTCCTAATGCTCCTTATTCGTTCCGCAGCGCATCGAGAACACTGATGCGCATCGCCCGCCAGGCGGGATAAAAGCCGGATATCAGCCCGACGAGAGTGATGAAAACCATGGCGAACAACGACAGCCAGGGCGGGATATAACTGATCTTGCTCCCCGGTCCGCCGGACATCCCGAAGATACCGGTGCCGGCGGAGCAAATCAGGTACGAAAGCAGGTAACTGATGCCCAGACCGAAGATGCCGCCGATGAACCCGATCATCCCGGCCTCAAACAGAAACAGTCGCCGGATAACCGGCAGAGTGGCGCCGATAACTTTCATGACGGCGATCTCCTTGGTCCGCTCGTAAATCGACATGAACATCGTGTTGGTGATGCCGATCGCGGCCACCAGCAGGGAAACCGCCCCGATCCCGCCGAGAACGGCCTGGACACCGGCCATCTGCTCCTGCACCGATTCCAGGATATCGGTCAGACTGTTGGTCTGGAAACCCATCGCCCGAATCTGTTCCTGCACGGCCTGGACATCATTGATGTCGGTGACTTTGACCATTGCCCGGTTATAGCCCTGCTGGGTCGAATTGCCCGGCCGGTTGTTGGGATCGCTCCGCTCGTACTCCTTCTTATACTTCTTCAGTTGATCGAGACTGATGAAGACCTGCCAGTCATTTTCGGAATTTCTCTGCTCAAGCTGTCCGACCACGTCCATCTTGAACACCAGCGGTTTTTTCTTCGGCTGGCCCGCGTCCTGCTGGACATTACGATCCCCGTAACTAAAGTCGAAAGTCATTTCCACCCGTTTGTTGAGGAGATCGACCACCGGCTCCTCCTGCATACCGTAATAATAGTTGCGCTGCCGGGAGTCACGGAACATGTTCGGGATGTAACCGCCGAACACGACAACTTCCGTGTCGCCCTCCCGCAGCAGCCGACCTTGTGCCAGGACGGCGCCGAAAGCTTCCATCGTCGCCGGATCGATCCCGGTCAGCGAAAATTCGCCGACATATTTCCCGGAAACGAATTTGGCGTAGCTATCCAGCAGCGGAGTCGCCGCCTCCACCCCCTCGATCTTGACAAAATCAGCGACAGCTTTGTCGTCAAGCGTGACAGTTTTTCCGCTGCCGCCTCCGCTTTTCGTCGAAACCGCATACCCGCCGCCATAGTACATACCATCGCCGTAATTCGGATACACATTGATGACGTTCAGGCTGCCCATCTGCATGAGCTGCTCTTTGAACGTCTCCTGCATCCCGAGCCCGAGCGAGACCATGACGACGATCGAGGCGGTCCCGATGATTACCCCGAGGACGGTCAGAAAAGTCCGCAGTTTCCGCTTCCAGAGGTTGCTCAGACCCATCCGGATAATCTCAAAGCTATTCATCCAGCTCAAGACCTTTCTTGCGGGCGCGGCGGCGCCGGATGAAGAATACGGCCGCTCCGGCCGCCCCGAGCACGGCTACCCAGAGTAGCGGGCTCCGCACCGCGCCCTTCAGGCGGGACGACAGCGAGTTGCTCTGTTCCATCCCAGGCCTTTCTCCATTGATCGGCTTACCGTCCGGACCGAATTCCGGCCCCATTTCCATCACCATTTCCTGCACGGTAAAGGAAAATTCTTTCCGCACTTCGACATGCTCACCGGCCGCATCGTCGTAGGCGAATACCACCGCCCCGGCGGCATCGCCCGGCTCGGTCGGGATGACCATGCCGTTATAATAGTCGCTGCGGCCCGGCTCGAAATTGCCGACGAAGTAGTTCGCGTCTTGGGTCTGGAAGTTTCCTTCGATCTTGACCATGAGATTGTATAGAGTCGTCTTGCCCATATTATAGAATTCCAGGAAGACCGGGAAGCCCTGCCCGCTGAAAGCCTGCGGCGGGACGGACAGGTCGCTCGTCTCGAGGCGCGTCTGCTGAACGACGGGCACGCCGATCAGTTCCGTCGCCGTGTAAGCATTGCCGTCTTCGTCCTCGTACTCGATGTTCGCCGTCAGGGTGTAATTCTTCGGCGGCGCGTCGGGCACGGTGTAAAACTTCAACTGCTTTTCGAATGTCCCCTTCGGTTCGATATAGTCGATAAAGAAGGTGTTGCTGCTGTTCACCGGGGTGAACACGCTGCCGCTCTCTTCGGTCTCCTCGTCGACGGTCAGGAAGATTTTGATGTTCCGGACCGCCTTAATGGCGTTCGTATTCAAGAAAGAAATGGTCAGGTCATAGTTCTGCCCGGCCCGGACAATCGTCGGGTTGGTGCTGTACTGGCCGATGATGACTTTGGGCACCGTCTTCGTGCTCGAACCTTTGCTTCCCTCAACCGGCAGGAAGAAGTACTGCGCTTCGGAGTAAGTGCCGTCGGCTTCATCCTTGTACTCCAGCTTGGCCGTGAGCTGATTGCTCCCGGCGGCAATATCCTCCGCGGCACTGATATTGAAGGTTACGGACGCTTTGGCTCCGCCGGCGAGACCGGTCAGGTACCTGGTGTTCGTCCCGCCGCTGAGAAACAGACCTTCTTTGGTGAAGCCTTCCAGGGATACCCTGATATCTTCCGCCGGCAGTGTGCCGGTGTTTTCTACCCAAACGGTGAGCTGCGACGACTCTCCGCCTTCGATGACTTCCGGCGCACAGGTTACCTGCACGATTCCCAGCCGGGGGACGAGTTGGGAATTGACCACCCGCACATAAATCGTCTCGTCCGCGGTGAAAGAATCACCGCTGCGGTTGGCATATTTGATGTTCAGTTTGATCGGGTAAATTTTCGCCGCCGCGGTTGAACTAACCTGAAACCGGAAAGTGACCGGCGCGGTCTTCCCGGACTTCAGCGACGCCATATACGTGGAAGCGACGATTTTTTCCGGAATGAATATATTCCCGTCCGGATACACAGGGGTTATGTAGATATCCTTGGCTTCCAGGTCCCCGTTGTTCAGTAGGGAGAACTTCAGGTCGCAGGTACTGCCGGCCGCAAATTCCGGCATGTCGGCGTTGGCGACCACGAGCGTCGGAGGCAGGTCCTCCTCTTCCTCCTCGTCATCGTCGTCCTCATCCATGGGAACCGAGCGGACGGCAATCGTGCTGATAACGTCATCACCGCCATCATAAGTCACTTTCACCCGGAGCTTGGGATTGGCGCTGCCGTCATATTCCACGCTGACCGGCACTGTAGCTGAAGTGCCGCCGGCTAAAACAGCGGCGACCTCAACCGGAAAGTCGTCCGCGTCTGCCGGCTGAAATCCGCCGTAAGATAAAATCTCAAGTTTAACGTTGTTTTTAGCCCCACCGGAATTATTGACAATCAAATTGATATTGTACATTTGCCCGCCGACATCTTCGATAACCGTCGGCAGTGACGAATAAGCGACCGAGATATCGGCGGCTGCCGCCGGTGCGGCAAAGGCAGCAAGAAAAATAAATAAGAGCAGCCAAACTCCCGTTCCTTTTCTCATGCGGTGATTCCTCCGTCTTCCTGTAAATTTTTCTCTATCTTTTCGATATTCCCGTCCCGCAGATAGATGATTTCGTCGGCAAAGGCGGCGATTTCCCGGTCATGGGTGACGACCACCAGCGTCTGCTTTTTCTCCCGGGCGATGCCGGTGATCAGTTTCATGATCTCGGTGGTCGTCTTCGTATCCAGGTTGCCGGTCGGCTCGTCGGCGATAACAATCTGCGGGTCGCTGATGAAGGCGCGGGCGATACTTACCCGCTGCTGCTGCCCGCCGCTCATCTGGGACGGCCGGTGCCGCAGCCGGTCACCGAGTCCCACCGCCTTGAGCAAAGACGCCGCTTTTTTCTCCCGCGCCTTCCGGGCGACGTTCCGGAAAACGAGCGGCAGGCCGACATTTTCCAAAGCGGTCAGCGTCGGCATCAGGTTGTAGGATTGAAAGACGAACCCGATGTGACTTTGCCGGAAGCGAGCGAGTTGATTCTCGTTCATCGTTTCGATATGGCGGCCGCTGACGATAATCTTGCCGCGGGTCGGCTTCTCCAGTCCGGCGATCAAATTCAGGAGAGTCGACTTGCCCGAGCCTGAAGTTCCTAAAAAACAGTAGAATTTCTCTTTCTCCAAAGCCAGATTGATATTATCAAGTGCAATGACCTTCTCATCGCCCATGCGGTAGACCTTGCGGACTCCCCTCAATTCAACGATATATTCCATTTATCCACCTCACCCCCTCCCCGGCAACCCACTTCCAATACTCCCAAATTCTCTAGACGCCCAAAGACGGCAAAATGTTCCATTCCGGACGATTGTATATATCAAATATATACAGTGTAAACCCAACACATTATACCCAGTTCGCCTTATCGTGTCAAGCGGCTGCGCGGAAATTATCCCCAGACGGAGTTTGGCCGGGGGAAATAACCGGCAGCCGCTTGACAGAGTGACCCGAGAGAAATTTACAGGTTTTCTTCCCGCAGCGCGTCGATGATATTTTCCTGTTTGAACCGGGCGCTGGCGTGCAGCATAGTAACCGAGACGACGGCGAAGACGCCGGCGATGCAGATCAGAATCTCCCGCCACGGCAGAACGAAAGCGAATTCGAACAGATTCCCGAAAGAATTGTACATCCAAACGCTGATCAGACAACTCAGCGGCAAACCGTAGACCAGCGCTTTCAGCCCGTAAAAGATGCTCTCGAAGTTGATCATTTTGCTGAACCCGGCCGGGGTTAGCCCCACCGACCGGAGCATGGCGAATTCCCGGCGGCGCAGGGCGATGTTGGTGCTGACGGTGTTGAAGATGTTCGTCACCCCCACGAGGGTAATCAGGGTCACAAAGCCGTACAGGAAGATGGCGATGACCGTCTGGAACCGGCCGGCCCTTTCCTGGACGGCGGCAATGTCTTCGACATACAGCGAGCGGTCGGAGTTGCCGCCAAGCTGCCTGATCGCTGCGGTCAGCGCGGCGCTGTCCTGCGCCTGGATATAGAGATACGGGTCCGACGCTTGACTCTCGGTCCGATAAGTCTGCTGTAGCGCCGCAAAGACCGGTTCCGAGACGACCAGCACGGAACTGGTCCCGCCGGAGGAAACTCCGAACGGATAATTGTCGGTGACGGCGCCGATTTCCAGGTCATATTCGGCCGGGATGTGCGCATCATCCAGCTTTGGCTCGGCCAGATGCAGAATTTCACCCGCCGTCATTGCCATCGGCTCGTACTCAATTCTGCCGTCGAGAACGATCTTATTAACCAAGATGCCCCGCAGGTTTTCCGGATCCGAATAATCCGCAAGATTCAGCCCGTTAGCTTCGGCATACGCCTTAAATTCCGCCGGGCCGGGTGTTACGATATTAAAACCGGCGCTGAATTTTCCGGTGGCATCAGGGACATAAATCCCTTTATCGACAAAATTCTTCCGAACAAAAGGTCCGAACCGGGAAAGGTCCAGACCGTCCGCATAACCGTACAACTCACGGACGACCGCGTACCTTTCCACCCCTGCCAGGGCCGTGATTTGTGCATATAATTCTTCCCGCTCCGCGGCGGTCGCGCCGTATTTCTGGACCATTACATTATATGGAACTTTGCCGTAGTACATGTTGCTGCTGTTGAACCCGTAGGTCATGAATGAAGAAAAGGTAACGAATAAAACGATGCTGATGACCAGGGAAAAGACGGTGGCCCGGTACCGCCGCCGGTTGCGCCGGAGGTTTTTCAGCGCCAGATCGCCCTCAATGCCGAAGACCCGTCGGGTCAGCCAGGATGTCCGTACACTTTTCCCCCTGATTTTGATATCCGTACTCAGCCGGATGGCGTCAATGGGAGAAATCCGGGCGGCTATCCGGGCCGGGAGATAGGCGGAAAGCAAGATGATCAGGCTGACAAACAGCACCGTCGCACCGATGGTCACGGGCGACACGATCAGCCGCAGGGCCACCTCGTCGCTCACCACCGTGAAGACCGAATTAAGCAGCAGGCGGTTGACGAACCGAAGCGTCACACCGATGCCCACAATTCCGGACAGAATACCCAACGGGATGCCGATCAGGCCCAGAACGAAACCCTCGTAAAAAACGGTCCGTCTGATCTGCTGCGGGGTGGCACCGACGCTCGCAAGCATCCCGAACTGCTTTTTTCTTTCACTGACGGAAATGGCGAAGGCATTGTAAATCACCGTGACTGATCCGACCATGACCAGCAGAATAATAATCAGGGTCAGATTTTTCATAAAACGGTTGACATCATCGTTGCCGGAAACACCGGACCACTTCAGCAATTCGTTATTGTACTTAATCGCGGCCGCCCCGGCGTTCGCGGCGATTTCCGGCGCCTTTTGGAAAATCTGGCGGATGTTTTTCCCCAAGATCGAAACATCAACGGAATCGGCCGCGGCCAGCGTCCCGGCATCAAGATAAGCAATCGCCCGAAATCCCGGGGTTAGAGAGGACTCGAAGCCGGGAATGGTGATATAACCGGTGATCGTATAAGTCCGGGCAAACAAAGGCCGCAGGGATTCCGTTTCGCTGTACGGCTCCTGTTGCGTCAGCACCGTTCCGGCGGCGTCGACCCGGGTGCCGACTGTCAATTCCAGCGTCTGTCCGACTTGGTAAGCCGCCCCGCCGGCCTGCGCAACCTCCTCCACCAAAACGATTTCCCCCGCTTTTTCCGGCAGCCGCCCTTGGGTCAGCTCCAGCGGCATTGCCTGCAGCGCGGTGCTGTCGTACTCCCGGATGAAGAGATAAGGTTTGTTCACGTCGATGGAGCGGTCGATCCCGGCATACCCCAGATCACGGCTCAGCATCGAAGTCCGGGTATACGGGTTATCGGTTATATACTTCACGTTATCAAGACTCACACTCTTAAAAGTCGCATGGTAATTACCATCCGACGCAATCGCCGACTGGATGAACAGATCCTGAAAGCTCGCCGCGATGGTTGTGACCCCGCAGATCATGGCGCCGGAAAGGATAATCCCGATGATGGTTACGATCGTGCGTCGCCGGTTCAGCTTCAGGCTCCGCACGGTCAGACTGTTTAAGATATTCACGATCGGATCACCTCGTCTTTGACGATCCGCCCGTCATCCAGGGTAATCATCCGATCGGCCTGCAAGGCGATCTGGTGGTCGTGGGTAATGATGATGAGAGTCTGGTTGTAGCGCCGGTTCGACAGCTTGAGCAGATCGACGATTTCGCGGGAATTCTTGCTGTCCAGATTGCCGGTCGGTTCGTCGGCCAGCACCAGGGCCGGCCGGCTGATGAGCGCGCGGCCGATGGATACCCGCTGCTGCTGTCCTCCGGACAGTTCGTTCGGCAGATGGCCAATCCGGTCGGCCAGATCAAGGGTAGCCAGGATTTCCGCCAGATGTTGCTTGTCCACATTTCTTCCGTCGAGCAGCAGCGGGAGGGTGATGTTCTCCTCCACGTTCAGGATGGGAATCAAATTGTAGAACTGATAGATGAGTCCCACCTGCCGGCGGCGGAAAATCGCAAGGCCGGCTTCGTTCATGCCGTACACGTCGGTATCTTCGATGAACACTTTACCGGAGGAGGGCCGGTCAACTCCGCCGAGAATATGCAGAAGGGTGGATTTGCCGGAGCCGGACGCTCCGACGATAGCCACGAATTCTCCCCGGTTGACCCGTAAAGACACCCCGTCCAGAGCTTTGACTTGGCCGGCGCCTTTGCCGTAAACTTTGGACAGATTTTCAACTCGCAAAATTTCCATCGTATCAAGCTCCTTTTTGTTCTGATGCTCCCATTATATCTGCCCAAAATGACTGTCCGGTGACGATGCGGGTGACAGTTTTGTCACTCGGCTTGTTTGTGCCCGCAAGCGCTAGCAAGGCTTAAATAACGCCTTTGAAAAACTTCAGCGTGAATTCGGTTCCCTTCCCGCTCTCGCTCCGGACCGTAATGTCTCCCCCCTGCCCGGCCACAATGGCCTGTGCCATCGCGAGACCGATGCCGACACTGTCCGGCCCCGCGTTTTTCCCTTTATAGAAACGGTTAAAAATATACGGAAGGTCTTCCTTGGCGATCCCGGCGCCGCTATCGCGGACCGAGAGCGTCGTGAACAACTGATTCTCACTGAACGAGATATCGATCTGTCCTTTCTCCGGCGTATGCTCGATACAGTTTTTCAGGATATTGATCAGGGCCTCGCAGGTCCAGTTCAGGTCGCCGGTGAAGGTACTGTCAGGCTCTCCGGCGACGTCGACCCGCAGTTGTTTGATATCAATCGGGATATCCAGCGCGGCGAGGGCTTTGCCGACCAGAGCTTTCACCCGGACCGCTTCCTGCTTCAAGACAACGGTCCCGGCGTCGAACCTGGCCAGCTTGAGCAGGGAAACAACCAGCCATTCGATCCGCTCCAACTGGGCCTTCATCCGGCTGAGAAATTCGGTCCGGACCGCCGGCGCCGGGTCGCTGCCCAGCAAATCATTCAAGACGAACAGGGAAGTCAGCGGCGTCTTCAGTTGGTGGGAGATATCGGCCAGCGCGGATGCCAGAGCGGCTTTTTCCTGTTGCAGCGTCTCGGCCTGCGTCTTGAGCATAGTAGTTATTTTATAGATTTCGTTTTTCAGCAGACTGATATCCCCTTCCGCGTTATCGCGGATATCCAGAGAGTAATCACCGCTTGCAATCTTTCCGGCGTAAGCGGCAACCGTCCGGATTTGCGCGTACTGGCGCTCCAAAAAACGCAGGGTCAGCCAGATGAACAGACCGCAGAGAAGGACCGTCAGAGCCAGATAGAAACCCGTGTTAAGCCAAAAAGCATCGCGCAGCGCGGTTGTCTCCGGCCAAAAGCCGCGATTATCTACCCCGTATCTCGCCAAGGCGGCTTGCCCCTGCCGGATCGTCTCCGCATCGGCATTCAGGATTTGCCGGATGACGGTATTCTCGGCTTCCGGTGACTTCGCTATCGCCGCTCCGACCACGGCGGCATTGTTCCGGGCAATAACGGCTCGGAAATAGTACAGGCCGCCCAGGCTTAATCCCAAAGCGAGCAGGGTGGCCAGCAGGCAAAGCACGGCAAAAGCGCGCACGAGCCTGGCTGCTTCCGGATTTCTCACCAGCAGCATCCTAATCACCCACCTTGTAGCCCAAACCGCGCACGGTCTTGATAATTTCCGGGCTGGCCGGGTCGTCTTCGATCTTTTCGCGCAAACGTTTGATATAGACCGTGAGCGTATTGTCGTTAACAAAATCCCCGGCCACATCCCAGATACCGGCCAGGATCTGGTTCCTGGTCAGTACCTGACCGGCGCTGCCGGCCAGAGTCAGCAGCAGCTTATACTCCAGGGTCGTCAGGGCAACCGGCTTATCGTATTTATAAACCTTAGCCTCCGCCGGGCTGATCCTGAGTCCGCCGAGGCTGATTTCCGACTTCGGATCGGCCTGGACATTATAGCGGCGCAAGACGCTTTTGATCCGCGAAATCAGTTCCCGTACCCGAAACGGCTTGGTGATATAATCGTCCGCTCCCATATCCAGCCCCATGACCACATTGACCTCCTCGTCGCAGGCAGTCAGAAAAATCACCGGCGTGTCACCTTGCTTCCGGAACTCTTTGCACAATTCAAATCCGTCGCCGTCCGGCAACGACACATCCAAAATAATCAGCCGGAACGCTTCCTGCCGGAAGGCTTCCCTGGCGCCGGCGGCACTGTGGCAGATCCGAGCCGCGAAGCCTTCCTGTCGCAGCGAATACTCGATGCCCATAGCGATGGTCTTGTCGTCCTCGACGATGAGAATTCTGTCCATAAAGCCACCCCGTTCCACATTTCTCCATTCTCTATCATCTTACCGTAAATAACCGGATTCGTCAGCAGGAAACGTGACCGGTATTGTCCGGCAAATGTCCAGGTTGCCGTTATATATAAGATTTACTACCATGCTGAACGTACCCGCTGTCGGGAAAATTCCGGGCAAGGCATCCGGCAACTGCCGTGCGATTTGGGTAAATGCAACCGCTAAGCATTCTTTTTCCTCCAAATACAAAAACGCAGCAGCCGAAGCTTGCCGCGTTTACCAATATCACATATTACTGACAATCACTTAATCCGTTTGATGATAAACTCTTCGTGCTCGCTTACTTTTTCCTCAATCCGATTCATCTGGTCCGTATGCTGTTGCCAGCCGTCAAAAAGAGCGGAAATCTTAGGTGCGATATTTTCCTCCAACTGGATTTCGATATTGCCGACCCGAACAGTGAGTGAGTTAACATCCTGACGCAAACCGGTGATATCCTGCTTCATTCCGGTGATATCTTGCTTCATTCCGGTGATATCTTGCTTCATTCCGGTGATATCTTGCTTCATTCCGGTAATATCCTGCTGTACTCCGGTGATATTTTGCTTCATTCCGGTGATATCTTGCTTCATTCCGGTAATATCCTGCTGTACCCCGGTCATATCCTGGCGCAGCCCGGTGATGTCATGGCTCATTTCGGTCATGTTCTGCGTTAGCTGGGCCAGATAAGCGAGGACTTTTCCGCGGAAATCACCCTCATCCATTTGGGAACACCTCCCAGCTATCATTATACCTTAAAAGGACAAGATTTAAAACTTCTTTTTCAGCTTGTCCAGTAACCCGGCGACCTGCTCCCGCCGCTTTTCCGTTTCCTTATCGTCCGCTACCAAAGTCACGTTCAGCCACGTTCCCTCGGACGCGTCTACCGGCAGCAGTTTCCTCGGAATATCGACTTTTATTCCCTCTTCACCGAAGAGGACAACAGCGTAATCCCCTTCAAACCGGTCGATTACCGCTCTCATGTCGCACACGCTCCTCAGCCGACGGAAGCTTTGCCTTCGGCTTTAATTTCCTGCACCCATTCCGGTCCGAGGCCGGGAACCCGGATCAAGTCATCGAGCGACGTAAACGGCCGGAGTTCGATGATCGCCTGCGCCCGCTCCGGGCCGATATGGATTATCTGCTGCAGTTCCTCAAATCCGGCGGTGTTGATGTTGATGCGAGCAGCCGGTGCGGGCTCCGGCACGGGCTCAGCCGGCGGCAAAGGGTTGTTCCTGACTTCGTACGTCCGGCCGTCGGTGGTAATCACGATCGTTCCGTCCGTATCCGTCCGGTAAACGGTAACGCCGGCCGCCGCAAGCTTCGCCAAGGTTTCGGCGTGCGGGTGGCCGTAAGGATTGCCTTTCCCGACCATTATTACCGCCGCTTCCGAGTCCACCAATTCCAGGAAAGCGTCGCTCGTGCTGCTGTTGCTGCCGTGGTGCCCGATTTTCAAAACGGTCGCCGGCGGACTGATATCGCTGCGCAGGAGCATCTGGGCTTCACTCGCTGCTTCCGCGTCGCCGGTGAACAGAAAACTGACCGTGCCGTACGTCACCTTGGCCACAACTGAAGCATCGTTAAGATTGGCGTCATCCGGCTGAACCGGGTGATAGACCTGCAAAATAATCCCGTTACCCAGGTCGCGGCTCATCCCGGCCCGGGCGATGGTGAAGAGGATATCTTTTTCGTCGATCAGGGTCAGATATTCCTCGTACACCTCGGAGGTATGGACAACGCCAGGGTCCATCACCTCGGCCACCGGAAGCACCGCCAGCACATCGATCAGACCGCCGATGTGGTCCGAATGCGGGTGGGTGCCGATGACCAAATCCAGCTTGTCAGTTCCCTGCGCTTGCAGATAGTTCAGGGCAGTCGCGCCGCGTTCGCCCCCGTCAATAAGCACAGCCTTGTCCGGCGCCCGGATAAGAATGGCATCACCCTGCCCCACGTCGATAAAATGCACCGCAAGTTCCGCTGCCGGCTCTGGTTGGGCGGCGGCGCCGCTGACGATTATCACCGTACCGGTCGTCTGGTCCCAATCGGCCGTACCGCCCAGACTCTCGGCGACAAACCGCCCCGGCACCATCGTCCGGCCGTTGACAATCATCGCCGGCACGTCCAGCGGCACCGGAGCGCCGTCAATCAATGCGGTGGTGCTGCCGATATACAAAGTGATAACCTTATCCGCTGTCGTGCCCGTTACGCTTTGCGACGCTTCGTCCCAGCCGACCGACGCCCCGAGATGCTCAAAAATATCCCGGAAAGGAACCAAGGTCCTCCCCTGAGCGATCACCGGAGAGACATCCATTTCCAGGGTTTGACCGTCGATAGTAACGTTAATGGCGGCAGCATTTGCGGCCGGGGCACCGCTGCCCAAAGCCAGGCTCAGAACCAAAACAGCAAGGATAATAATACTCCGGCGCCCGGATAATGAACTGAGAACCATTACTTCAACCCCTTCAGACGTATTACTATGCTTTGGCGGCTATAAACTGTTTACCGTCGTGCCGGCACATGGTCTGGACGGCTTTTCTGCCGGATTGGGCGGCCGTTGTTATACCACCCCAGGCTTCCACCCACTGTCCGGCCATATACAGACCATGCACGCCTTGGTAAGCATATCGCGGCTTGCCCTGCAGGATCGCCTTGATCATATTGGCATCCGGTTTCCGTGCCTGCATGGCTCCCATCCAGTTCCCGGTATACCGCTCGCGCGTCAGCGGCGTCGAGACATCGGCAACTTCAACCTTGTCCCTAAATCCCGGGTGATAGCGACCGATGACGTCGATAACCAGATTGGCACAGCGTGCTTTTTCCGCCTGATAACGGGTGGGATCGGCGGCGACTTCCTTCCACCACCGGTAATCCGAGTCCAGAAAGGTGGTTAAGGCGCTCTTGCCGATTGGTGCGGCGTCCGGATCGTAGTATTTGTTGTGGACAGTGATTTTGCTGTGCTCCCGCCCGGCAGCAGGGAAGCTGTCGGGCAGGATATAGGTAACCGGACCGTCCGTGGCCGATAAATCCTCGGCCACACCTATATTCACTTGTGCCGGCTGATCCGACAGGTCTTCCGGTCGGAAAGGCTGTCGCGTATCGCCTTCCGCCTTGCCAAGCAGAAGTGACTGGGAAAAACGCCCGTCGGCGGCGGAAAGTACCCGGTCGGCATAATACTGAGTACCGTCCGCCAGGATAACGCCCCGCACCATGCCGTCCGCAATCATCAACCTGACTGCTTTCGCCTGGTACTTAATATCCCCGCCCAATTCGCTGAACCGCCGTTCAATGGCCCGGGCAAAGGCAAGCCAGCCTTTCCGGGGGATACCCGCCATCCGACGGTGCGCATACGCCAAGGGCAGCAGAACCGTTAGCAGCGGCACATCCGGGCCGCCGAAATGGACGAGATTGTTGAACACGGTGACAAGCGTCGGATCGTTGCATCTCGCGGCGAATTGACGGATGGTCAGCTTGCCGTATTTCAACAGGACGGGGAGGTGCGCTACAGAGGAAAAAAAGGTATTACTGCCTTGTTTCACCGCTTCCCAGCCGCGGGCGTCGGAAAACGGGATGTCGAGGTCCAGAACCGCCCGCAAGGCCCCGGTGAATTCCCGCAGAGTCTTGGCCTCCGCGGGGAACTCGTTTATGAGATGGGCCTCCAGCCGGTCGATGTCGGTATATACAGTGACGGTCCGGTTGCCGGGCAGACAAATGCGCCCGAAGTTATCACCGTAATGCAGCGGACAGTACTTGGCAACGCCGATTTCCTCCCACAGACGGTATAGGGGACTGCCCGGCGCGGAGCCCGCAAGTCCGGCCACGCTCCCGTCGAACATATACCCTTGCCGCCGCCAGGAGGTACACAGCCCGCCGGGCGTATCGTTCATTTCCAGGATAGTCGTCGGGTAACCGTTCATTTCGGCGTAGCATCCCGCCGTGAGACCGGCGACACCCGCACCGATGATGAGTAATGTCGATTCCATACCATTTCTCCTTTGTGCGCTTTATGTTGTTATCGTGCAATCTATGAGCCCAGCGGATGCTTCGTCATTTGCCGGATACATCGGCTTGCGCTTAACCGGGATGGCAGATACACAGCATTATTTGCTGCACCTAAAAACTCATATTCTTGCTCCCCTTAAATATTGTATATCCTTTCCGAAGCTTTGGCAAAAGCTAAACTGTTTACACTGCCTGTTTACACTGCCTGCTTAAACTCCGGCAAGGATGTTGCCTATAGCCGTAAGACAAAGCAGCAAAGCCAAATCCGGGCGACAGCCCCCCGTTGCACAACAACCCCGACGCTTGTCCGGATACCAGGGACGGATTAATTAACCCTCTGCCGTCTTGACCCGCAGATGGCGGCAACAGGGAAGATTAATTGCCAATGGGTTTCAGACAACGATCCGTGCAGGCTTAACCGCGAACAAACGAAGGAGCGGCCGGGTAAGGCCGCTCCTTCGTTTGTTATTAATCATATCCTCTAGGATGGTTGGACAGCGGGAGGCCGTTCCGAAGGGAAAGCCGCCGTTCGCCTACCCATCGGGTTAACAGTCGCGGATTACTGCAGCACAGCGGGGAAACTCACTTACTTCGATGGTGTTGATCACGGTCAAAAGCGCCAGATCGATTACCGATACGCTGCCGGCAAAGAAATTAGTAACATAAGCCTTACTGCCGTCCGGTATGATTACGATGCCGCTCGGTCCTGCGCCTACCGGAATATTCGCTTTCACTCGCTGCGCGTTCAAGTCCAGCACCGATACATTGTCGGTGAGGAAATTAGCCACCAAAACCGTTTCCCCGTCCGGCGCGGCGGCAACCCCGACCGGGCCGGCGGCCGCCGGCCCGAGCGTGATTTCCGCCACAATCGTGTCGGTAGTGGCGTCAAGCACGGTAAGCGAGCCGGCGAAAAAATTTGCCACCAAAACATACCGCCCGCCCGGCGTGACGGCCGCCCCGACCGGGCCGGCCCCGTCCGGACCGGTCGGGATGAAGCCGAAAACTTTGTCGGCAATCACGTCGATGACCGATGCCCGGTCGGAAAATTCACTGACTACAAACACCTGATCTTGTCGGGACCGTCCGCCGGAAGAATGAGTAAGGGACGATTCCGGTTTTTTTTTGGCCGCGCGCCTGCGGGCGCTTCTTCCGCTTCACTGCTTTCCTCCTCCGGCCCAAGAGCTTCTTCCAGAATCTCCGGTCCTTGCTCTGGTGCCGGATCTTCTGCCGCGCTGCCTTCTTCGACCGTTAATTCTTCCGTTTCGTCTGACGTCGGGTAGATTTCCTCCGTTCCGGCTTCTGTCCTTTCCGCTTCCGTTATCTCGTCCGCCGCTTCCTCGGCTTCGGGGCAAGACTCTGAAGTATCAATGATATTATCCGTGTCTGCCGAGGCCGGCGCAACAAGCGTTTCGAGAACCTCATCCGGCAGATCGGCCGCCTTAAGCTCGGTCGCTTCAACAGTTGGGTCGTCGCTGCCGGCTTTGGAAGTATTCTTTTCGCCGGTATCCAACGGTCCCACGCGCTGTTTGCCGCTGCCGTAGGACCGTGTCGGCGCTCCTTGGGAACGCAGTGAGCGCGTCCCTTGCACCCTTTGACGCTTCGGCCCCGAACCCGCCAGTGAAACGCCATTTCCGGTGCTCTTGGGCCAATCCGATGTAATGTGATTGAGACTGATGGTTTTCTCGCCGCTGTATTCGACCATACTGAATCCTCCTTTCGCTCGTAATAAAAGCAGGGATAACTTCCCAGTCCGTCAAATACTGTTTATCTTATCATATGTTTATTTTCCTATCCGCTTCCCAAACCGAATGCTCATTTTGACCCGTTTCCGCCCATTTTTCGGCAACCGGATCTCCGGTCAGGAAGGGGGAGTAATTATGACCACCGCCCGGCAAGGTTTCCTTCTTATCCTTGTCTCCGCCGGCGGCTACAGCACGGCCTCCATCTTTGCGAAGATCGCCTACGCCAACGGGGCCGACACGGTGACAGTGCTGGCCGGACGTTTCACCATCGCCGCCGTTCTGCTCTGGGCTTATCTGTATCTCACGGGCAGCCGCGCCGCAATATCCCGGCGGGACGCCGTCGGCATGGCCGCCATGGGTGCGCTCGGCAACGTCGCCGTGTCCATGTTGTATTTCAGCGGGTTGAACCTGCTGCCGCTGACCGTCTTCGTTATTCTCTCCTACACGTATCCGGCGTTCGTTACCATCCTGTCGTTTTTCTTCCTGGGTGAACCGTTGTCCACGCCCAAACTCGTTTCCCTGCTGCTGACCACGGTCGGCTGCGGCGTGATGTTCTGGTCCGGGGATCTGACCTTCAACCCGTTCGGCGTGGCCTTAACACTCGGAGCGGCCTTGGCTTATTCCATCTATATCGTATGCCTGAGCAAGGCATTTGGGCACATCGACCCGAAGACGACCATGACCTATACCAACTCCGCTTCCGCCGTCTGCTTCCTCCTGTACGGTTTCGGCGCCGGCGCGATCAAGTGGCAAACCGCCCCGGCCGGGTGGGCGGCGATCCTTGCGATGGCCGTTCTCGCTACCGCGGTGGCCAGCATCGCCTTCTTTTCCGGTGTTCGCCTCATCGGCCCCTCCCGTGCCGCCCTGACGAGCACCATCGAGCCGGTCTATACCGTCATCCTGGGCATCCTCATCCTGCGGGAAAGACTTACCTTCAACCAGGTACTGGGCGGGATTTTAGTTATCACTGCCCTGATTTTGCTGCAGCGCGGCGAACCCCGGCCCGCCGGCAAAGAGTTAAGCGAAGGATCGGAAGAGTAGAAGGGAGGCTGCCGTACGGCAGCCTCCCTTCTACTCTTCCGGGTCAATCGGTTCTTCTTTTTTCTTCAGCATTTTCTTCAAAATCCGCATTTTAATTGGCGTAACGATTACCGCGGCGACTACCAGCAGCAGCCAACCCCACCAGGGCATAGGCTCACCTCCTAACGCAAATTCCACCGGCGCCGGAGCACCGGGAGCAGCAAAACCAGGAAAACAGCGCTGACCGCGGCGGTGTACAGACAGGAAGTCCAGAAACCGACAGCCTGCGATCCGGTGAAAATATTCTGGAAAACCAGGAACGACCAATAATTCGGGAATGGGTAGAAAACCAGGCGATAAGCGGCCGGGACGAACAACGAAGCAATCGGAATGCCGGTCATAAAAATCATGAATACTTTGACAATCGCGATTCCGCTGATCTGGTCCTGCGCCAGACCGCCGATGACAAAACCGATAATCAGTCCCAAACCGCCGGAGCAGAGGATCCCGACCGCCAGTTTCGCGTAATCGGCCTGACGGCCGATAAATGTGAGGCTGCTTAAGATACCGATAATCAGACCGAAACCAAGGACCAGCAGGACGCGGGCGGCGACGAATTCGGACAGGCGCAGCGGCGAGACGGCCAGAGCGCTCACCGTCTTGTTCTCCCTTTCGTCAATCATAGCGAAGCCGGTGAAAATGCCGGCCAGCAGTACGGTCGACAACAGCAGCAGGCTGGCCGTAATCCCCCGCATATTAGTGCCGGCCCGCGCCAGATTGACCCGATCGAAGGCAGCCAACGGCTCAGCTTCCACAATGCGGGCGAGAACGGTTTCGGTCATCGCGGCAAGTTCGCCGGCTTCATTGCCTTCCGCAATGATCTTATATGTCCCGCCTTCCGGAACGATACCGATGACGTCGTCGAGCCGCTCCACCCGTGCGCGTACGGCGTCATATCCGTCGTATAACTCCACTCTGCCGTATGAATGCAGAGCTTCAAGCGTCCCCGTCTCCATTTGCCGGTCAACGGCAAAGGTCGGCTTTGCCGCCTGGACGGTCGGCAGGAACAGGCGCATAACGAGCGCCATCAGCAGCGGCGTGACGAGCAAATAAAGCATGATGTTATCCCGGAGTCCGACGGCCATGTCTTTGCGAATAAGGCTTCCGATGCGGCGCACCATTCTACCGTCCCTCCTTCATCAGCTTCCGGCCGACCAGCACATAAGCAGCGGCCAGAAAGAACGCGGATTCGGCCAGCAGCATTCCCAGCAGTGGAGTAAGATAGCCGGTTTTCCCGGTGGGGAACAGGATTTCCCGCGCCCCAAAAACAGCCGGAAAAGACGGAATCCAAGTCAGGAACGACGGCGCGAACGACGGAAAGAAGTAAGAGATAATCGGCAGCATAAAGACTGCCAGGATCAATCCGACCGCCAGGAAGAGAAACTCGGAAATATTGTTGAAGAAAACGCTGGTCGCCAGACCGACGAGCGTCATCAGCAGGCTGACCAAAACGACCAAGGCGAGCAGGCTCGGGTAATTGACCCCCAAACCGAGGGTGAACGGGACGATCAGCAGGGAGTACAGTACCGACAATAGGACGTTCACTCCCGTCTTGGCCAGGATATACTCGAGCGTTCCGCCCGGTGACACCCGGTAAGCCCGGATGCTGCCTTCCTGCTTTTCCTGAAAGACCAGTACCGCAACAAGCATGAACCCGAGCAGCACGACTTCGAAAGAAAGGACAACGGGAACCAAGCCTTGGTTGAACGGAATCGGCGCGACCGGCGGCCGCAGGTATTCAATCCGGCTCACCTCCGGCCGGACGTCGCCGCGGAGCAAATCGACCAGTTCTTCCAGCGTGGCATCGAGGATATTCAGCACCTCCGGCGCTTCGGTTCCCTGATGGATAATGGTGAAGACCGGTTCCGCCACACTCCCCTCCATAATGATGCCGATCGAGTTCTCCTTGCCTTGCACCCGCTGCTCCAGCGCTTCGCGGCCCGGCAGGAAGCGGTCCGCCCCCAGGCCCTCCGCCCGGAGATACGTTTCCATCGCCTTGTCGGACGTCAGATCAGCGAAGTACTCGGTCGGAGTCAGCTTGACTTCGGCCGGGACGGCGTAATTGAGCAGACCGACGAACAGGATGGCCAGGAACAGGATTACATAGTGAAAGCCGTGCCGGAGCGCGATCCGCGCATCCTGCCGCAGCAGCGTGGATAACCTTCTGACCATCATATCAGCCCCCTGCCGGTCAGCTTGATAAATATCTGCTCCAAAGTGGCTTCCTGCGAATGGATAGTCTGGACATTCCCCCCGGCGACCAGCGCATTGAACCGCGGCAGATCTTCCGGATGCTCCAAGAAGAAGATCTCCGTCTTCAGTTTCCCGGCTTCGATGTATTCCACCTTAACCGATTTTTGGCCGTATTTCAGTTTCAGGCGGCGGGGTGAATCGGCGGCAACAAGCCGCCCATCGTGGATAAAGGCCACCCGGTCGCACAGTTCATCAGCCGTAAACATGTTGTGGGTCGTCAGAAAAATGGTGCAGCCATCCTCCTTCTGTCGGAGGATAATGTCCCGGATCTGGCTTGCCGTCGCCGGGTCGAGACCGGAGGTCGGCTCGTCGAGGAAAAGGACGCGCGGCCGGTTCAGCAGAGAACGGGCAAAGACGAGTCTTTGCTTCATCCCTTTCGAGTACGCACCGGCCCGCCGGTGCGCCGCGTCCTTCAATCCAACCATGTCCAGCAAGCGCAGCGGCTCAACGGTCGGAACATCGAATAATCCGGCGTAATAACGCAGGTTCTCGTAGCCGGTCAGCTTGGTATATAAGTTCGCGTGCTCAAAGGAAACCCCGACCCGGTTGAAAAAGCTCTGGGGCAGCCGGCTTATGGAAGTGCCGTCGTATAATACCTCTCCTCTTTGCAAGGAGAGCAGCCCGGTCATGATATTCTGGACAGTGCTCTTGCCGGCGCCGCTGGGACCGAGAAAACCGAAGATTTCACCTTCCTCAATCGCGAACGACACATCGCGGACGGCGTATTCTCCTTTGCCGCCATAGTCGTAGTAAAGATTCCGTACTTCAATCTTCATCTTTCACAACCTCGATTCCGCTGCGCAGAATTTCGATGAAATCCCGCACGTATTTTTCATCCTGCTCAATCGACGTTTGTTCCATCCGCTCCACCAGATACTCACCGCATTCCTTGCTCAGCGTATAGACGAGAAAAGCGGCCAAATCCAAATCGGTATCCGGCTTGATTTCACCTTTTCCGGCTGCGGCGGCCAGCAGACCGCGGTAATAATTCTGCCCGGCCGTATCGGACTCCCGGATGATTTCATCCCGCATTTCCGCCGGCAATCCTTCGTTGAAGTCGCGATAAAACCCCCGGTACTCCGGCACCTGACGGGCCAGCCGCATCCCGTCGACCAGCAGCTTTTCCATCAGAGCAAAGAAGCCGATACCGGGGTTTTCCTGCAAAACCTTATCGACATAAGCCAGCTTGCTCTCCAGTGCCAGCCGGCAGATATACAGGAACAGGTCCTTTTTATTCTTGAAATACTGGTACAGACTGCCTTTCGCAACCTCCGCCCGGCCGGCGACGGCGGCCACGGATGTCTCTTGGTAACCCTTCTCGGCAAACTCCCGCAGCGCTGCCGCCGCGATGCGACCGCGCTTGGCATCCGGCAGATTAAAAAAAGTGTCCAGCGGCATACCTACTCACCTCCCGTTGCAGCAAGGTCGTTCCGGCTCGCATTGCATGACCCATCGGTCATATGACCGTTCAGTCATATCATAACACTGGACAGCACCGTTGTCAATCGTCGAATGCCTTAAATAATAGTTACACAATTTGACATGGAAAAACATCCACGCTAGAATATGACTATACAGTCAGGCAAGGAGTGAGCTCATGCCCAAAGATACTTTCCTCAATCTGCCGCCCGACAAAAAACAGAGCATAGTAACCGCCGGCCTGGATGAATTTTCCCGGCACAACTACGCGACGGCAGCCGTAAGCCGCATCGCCGCCAAAGCGGGTGTAGCCAAAGGCAGTCTGTACCAGTATTTTGCCGATAAACGGGATTTTTATTTCTACCTGCTCGATTTTGCTGCGGACGCCAAACTCGACTATATCACCCGGTCGCTGGATTTGACGGAGGCGGATTTTTTCGTTCTGTACAAGCGGATGCTGCTCGCCGGCACGAAATTCGATCTGGAGCAGGCTGCCTACAGCCGCCTGCTGTACAATGCCGGGCAGGAGAAACATCATGCCGAAATCGGTAACGCCGCCACTCGCCTGCTGGAAAGATCACAGGAGTATTTGAAAAATTTCCTGGCTGCGGCGCAGACGGACGGGCGTATCCGCCGGGATATCGATTGCGACCTGTTGGCTTACCTGATCAGCCGGATTTCCGTCAGCATCGGCGACTATCTGATGCGCAAGTATAATTTTTCGCTGCTGTCGCTCATCCGGGAAGGAACCAGTCGGCTACCGCTGTCGGAAACGGAACTGGAGAACGCCATCGACGGGTTGATTGCTTGCCTGCGGAATGGGTTGGAGCGACATTTGCTTGCGCGGCAGTCCGATTAATGAAGTGAAAATCCTGCACAGGCGTCCGGCAGTGCCGGCGGAGTTTTGCCGCGACAACCCGCTTGCGGTCAGCCTTGTTTACCTGTGATGCAAATATGCAGGGTTTTATCCTCTCGCAGCGTCAATATTAACGGAGTGGATGAACCCATTGCCATACTCACTTACCCATTGCAGCGGTGAAAGGAGATAATTATGCCACTGTCCAAACCTTGTGCCTGCTTCTGTATCCTCCTCATCCTAGCAAGTCTGCTCAGCGGCTGCGCCAAGCCCGAACCGGCCGAGCCGACAGATTATTTCCATGACTACGGTTACGATCCGGCGAAGCTGCCGGATATTATTACCGAGCCGGATCTTTCCGTCTATGAATTCGGGAGCCCGGCCCGGATTACCGGTTTTGCCGGCAAAGACCTGACCGGGAAGGACCTGCGCGAACTCTCACCCTCTTTTCTTGCCGGCCTTAATTATGACCAGGCGACGATCTGGCCGGCGGCAACCCTGCTTCCCGTCCAGTTTACCCCGGATGAGTGGCTGGAGACGGCCAAGGACCCGGGTCTGGGCCTAAGAGAGTTGCACCGGCAGGGAATTGACGGCCAGGGGGTGGCCGTGGCCGTATTTGATAAACCTATCCTGCCCGAGCACCGCGAATTTGCCGGACGCCTTACTTACCATGTTGTGGAACCGACCAGCCGGAAGAATCAGGTTCGCCACTTCCACGGCATCGCCGTCGCTTCCATCCTGGGCGGGGGCAGCACCGGAGTCGCCCCGGGAGCCAGCCTGCACTATTTCGCCTGCCCGGACGACGGCAAGAATTTTCTGCATTACACGAAAGCCCTCCGGCAGGTGCTGAATTTGAATCGCTCCCTCCCGCCGGCGGAACGGATCCGGCTCGTGAATATCTCCGACGGCATTGACCCCAAAAGCAAGTACCTGACCGAGTGGTCAGCCGCTCTGGCCGAAGCGGCGGCGGCCGGTGTGGTTGTCATCTGTTCAAATACCCCTGAGTTGGCGCCATACCTCATGGGCGGCTGCCCGCCTTACCTTGACCGGAATGCTGCGGCCAATTACTGCCTGGCGAAGGTGATTGCCGGGGAGCGACCGCAGGCGATCATCGTCCCTTCCGATTGCCGGACAACGGCAATGAACAGCGGTGAAGACAAGTACGTCTACTGGGGAGAAGGCGGGTTCAGTTGGTGTATTCCCTATATCTCCGGTCTCGTCACCCTCGCCTGGCAGATCAACCCGGAACTGCCGTACAGCCAGGTTATGGATTTGCTGGAGACAACGGCCGCGGAGGCGGCCGGGGCGCGGGTCGTGGACCCGGGCGCCTTCATCGCCGCCGTGCAGGCGAAGTAAGGCGCCCGGGATTGAACGGAAGCTCTGTGCGGCTTGGTATCGGCTTAGCGTTTTGCCCGATAAGCCGTCCGGAGGCAAAGACATAATCTCTCAGAGAACACAAAACGGAGCGCTTTTCGGCGCTCCGTTCAATTATTATGCGGCTACAATAATTCATCCGATACCGGCTCTTCCCGCACCAGCAGGACTTTGTCCACCCGGTGGCCGTCCATGTCGATCACCTCAAACCGCCAGTCATTCCAATTGAAACTGTCGTTTTCCTGCGGTATCCGGCCCAGATGAAAAATCACAAAACCGGCCACGGTCCGAAAATGACCTTCCTCTTCGCCCGGAAACACTTCGATCCCCATGATTTCACCGAGTGTTTCCAGCGGCAGCAGCCCGTCAACCAACCACGAACCGTCATCCCGGACAAGATAACCCGGCCGGTTGCCCTGATCCAGGGTCGGCATTTCCCCGACCACGGCCCCCAGGATATCGGTCAGGGTAACGAGCCCTTCAATACTCCCGTACTCGTTGATTACCACGGCCAGCGATTCCCGGGCCTGCCGAAACCGCTCCAGGGCTTCCAGGATCCGCATGTTTTCCGGTATGAACAGAATTTCTTTGGCCGTGCTGCTTACCTCGATCTCCTTTTTCTCCAGCAGCTGCCGGAACAGATCCTTGACGTGAACCATGCCCAATATGTCGTCCAGGTTATCGGTACAGACAAGGTAGCGGGTATACCCGTTCTCAATGACCTTCGCCCGGTTTACCGCCGGGGGATCGTTGATATCGAGCCAGACGATCCGGGTCCGCGGCGTCATGATGGCGCCGACCGAACGGTCGTCCAGCCGCAGCACCCTTTCCACTATATCCTGTTCGGACTCTTCAAACAGACCATACTCCGTTCCCTGCCGAATCAACCCCCGGATTTCCTCTTCGGTAATCGGCGGCTCCTCGCTCTTTTTGGCGCGCAGGAGCTTGAGAACCAGATCGGTCGAGAAGCTGAGAAAACTGACGAGGGGGGAGGCGGCGCCGGCCAGCAGGCGCATCGGCTTGGCCAGGGACCGGGCGATGTTTTCCGGGTTGTTGAGACCGAGCCGTTTCGGCACCAGTTCCCCGATGACGAGGGTCAGATAAGAAATCACGGCGACAACGAGCACCAAGCTGAGGCCGCTGCTGTACGGAGCCAGGCGCGGAATGTGGACGAGGCTCGCTTCCAGCTTCTCGGCCAAGGTCGCTCCGCCGAAAGCGCCGGAAAGGATGCCGACCAGGGTGATGCCAATCTGAATCGTAGACAGGAACTGGTTCGGATTATCGGCTAGGTCGGAAGCCACCGCCGCTTTGGTGTCGCCCGCTTCCGCCAGTTGCCGCAAGCGCGTCTTCCGGGCGGAAAGGACGGCAATTTCGGCCATGGAGAAGAGCCCGTTCAAATTGATCAACAGCAGAATGATCGCGATTTCCCATAGGTATGACGGCAAACCCATATTCCCCCTTTACAGCGGTACCGGCGGTTCGGACAGGATGATTTATTTTATTATTTCCCAAACGCTCACAGCGTTTCCTGCACCAAGTAAAAAAGCCGCGCCATCGCCAGCAGGTCGAGCACGTTGTGCTGCAGAATATCTTCCAGCAGCTCTGCTTCCTGCGTCTTCGTAAAGCGGAAATACCGTTCGGGAATCAGAGCGCCGGGGACATCCCCCTCCCGCTTCAACCCGAGCAGATGTTCCTCCAGCGTGACCAGGCGGCAGTCCGGCAGCACTCCCCGGTAATGGCGGCGGGCGTGATACAGCAGATCGATCTGCTCCAGGGTGCACCGGTAAAAAAGACGGTGTTCGACTGTTCTCCCTTCGATGTAAGGAACATCGAATTTCTTGCCGTTGAAGGTGACCAGCAGGGAATAGCGGCCCAACTCATTGATGAGATAAGCCAGGAGCGCCTTTTCCTCGCTCAGCTGCCGGGCCAGAAGCTGTTTGTAGACGAGGCTGCCGTCCCGGCACATTAAGAGCCCGACAAGAAAGAGCGGCTGGCTCGCCCACAGGCCGGTCGATTCGATGTCGAGAAAGAGCATGGCTTCCGGCCGGAAGTAAGGTAAAATCTCCTCATCCCGGGCTCCCAGACGTCGTAAAGTGCGGACATCTTCCCGTTCGATATGATCGAGCGCCCGCTTTGCCTTTTCCGCCCAGCGGGTATGCTCCGCCAGTGCGCTCAAGTCGCTGTAACCTTTTTCCTGCAACGCCACTTCCGTAGCCGGGCCGATCCCGTACAGGAGGCGAAGATTACGGCAGACATCCCGCCCGGTGGGCGGAAAGACGATATCTCCCGGCAGCTTGCCTTCAATCAGATAAAACGGGCCGAACGGGGTCGTTTCCTCGCGGCCCCCGGCCGTACTGAACAATATTCTGTCCGGCGGCGTCTTTCCCGATCCTGTCCTGTTTTTGACCTCCGCCAGGCGGTTAAACAAACTCATCGGTCAGCCACCTCTTCACTGCTTCAGCTTCCGCAGCAGCGGCTGCAGGCTCTGCCGCTCGACCGTCACCGCGGCCGGCCGCGGTATGTACTCCCGTCCCAACAGATAGTGCAGAAGCATTATCGCCGCTTCTTTATCCAGCGGCTGGTTGAAGTTGGAGCACTTGGGCGAGTAGATACAACTGGGGCAGCCGCTGTCGCATTCGCACATCTGGACGGCTTCGAGCGTTGTCTGCAGCAGCCGCTCGACTTCCCGGTAGGCTTTTTCGCTGAATCCGACGCCGCCGTTATACGCGTCATGAATAAAAACGGTCGGACGTCCGGTCTGGGAGTGAAGCAAGACGGAAAGGCCGCCGATATCGCCCCGGTCGCACATGACGAAGAGCGGCAGGAGGCCGATCGCCGCGTGCTCGATGGCGTGGATACCGCCCATCAAGTTGCGGCCGCTCGCTTTCACCCTGGCCTCGATTTCTTCGTTCACTTCCAGCCACATCCCGATCGTCTCCAGGACTTGCTCCGGCAGGTTCAGGGTCCCGCCGCCGAGCACCTGACCGCTCAGTTCGTGCTTTTTGACGTATCCCGTCACCCGGGTCGTTACTTTCAATTCTCCCAAAGCAACCCGGTTGCCGTACAAATCCTTTTCCTCCCGGGTGGCAAGTATCTCAGTTTTCTTATCCCGTTTGACCACCGTATAATAATCGACTTCCATCTTATCCATCAGGACAGTCGTTTTTTCCGTATCTATTTCCTTGACTACATATGTTTCTCCCCCGTGCATATAAACCGCCCCGGGGTGCGTCTCCGAAAGAGCGGCGCTGCCGTCAATCACCCCGACCAGGCGGTTGTTGTCACCGGCATCCCGCAGTTGGTAAGTATCGGCCGAAGCCGTGCGGATGTTGACCTTTTCGGCCGGGAAGCCCTGCCCGGTGTAATAGGTCCGGCCGCCGCTCGTGGCCAGCAGCCCGTCGTCCTCCAGGATAACCAGCAGATCGCGCAGCGTCCCGCTCCAAAGGGCGATGTCCTCCTCCGTCACCGGCAGTTCGTGCGCCAAGCACAAGGCGTGGCTGAGCAGGATATACGGGTTCTCCGGGTCAATCAGCGCCTCTTCCGTCGGCCGGCTGAACAACGCTTGCGTGTGGCGGAGAAAGTACTGGTCAAGCGGATTCGTCACGGCGATAAAAAAGACGAGCGAATCTTTCTGCCGCCGTCCGACCCGACCGGCCTGCTGCCAGGTGGAAGCGATGGTGCCGGGGAACCCGGCGATGACGCAGACGTCCAGATCGCCGACATCGATACCCAGTTCCAGGGCGTTGGTCGAGATGACTCCGGTTGCGTTCCCCTGGAACAGGGACTCCTCGATTTGCCGCCGCTCCCGGGCCAGATAGCCGCCCCGGTAAGCCAGAACCTTTTCGGCCAGGGCGGTGCCGTCGAGTTCCCGCCGCGTCTGCCGCAGAATCCGCTCGGTCGCCTGCCGGGCCCGGGAGAAAGCGATCGTCCGGGCCTGATTGCGCAGCAAAGCGGCGAAGAGCCAGGCGACTTCCTGCACCAGGCTGGTTCTTTCCGGCTGGCGCCAGAGGACGAAATGACTGGCCCCGCGCGGGGCGCCGTTATTGTCGATGACCCGGACCGGGAGGCCGGTCAGCCGGGCGGCGTGCTCGCCCGGATTGGCAATCGTCGCCGAACTGAGAACGAAAACCGGCGCCGCCCCGTAGTGCCGGCAAATCCGTCGCAGCCGCCGCAGGACATGGGCGACGTGGGTACCGAAGACGCCCCGGTAAGAATGAATTTCGTCAATCACGACGTACCGCAGGTTGGCGAAGAAGGCGTGCCACTTCAGATGGTTCGCCAGAATCCCCAGGTGCAGCATGTCCGGATTCGTGATGATGATGTTCGCCGACTCCCGCAGGAGCACCTTCGTCTGATCCGGCGTGTCGCCATCGTATACCGCGATCTGCAGGGGCGTGTCGAATTCGTTTAAGGTATCGAACTGATCCTGGCTGAGCGCTTTCGTCGGGAAGATGTACAAGGCCCGGCCTTCCGGCGCCGCCAGCAGGCCGTCGAGGACCGGCAGGTTGTAGCACATCGTCTTGCCGGAAGCGGTCGGGGTAACGGTAACGATGTGTTCCCCCCGCCGGACGGCGTCGATCGCCTCCGTCTGGTGCCGATACAGCCGCTCGATCCCTTTTTGCCGCAGATGCTGCTTGAGCCGCCCGGACAGCGGCCGGGCAAGTTCGCCGAACTCCGCCGCCTGCGGTGGGAGATGTTCGACATGTACGATTTGGTCGCGGTAGCGAGGATGAGTTTTTATCTTTTCCAACAGTCTGGCGCTGTCCATTTTATCCACCTCGGCTCACTGCCGTCGTTGTTTACTCCCCCGCCAGTCCCAGAAACTCCACGGCCGCAACGGCGTAAATACGCGCCGCTTCCGTCAGCTGATCGATTTCCACGTATTCGTTGGCCTGGTGGGGAATCGTCCGGCCGCCCGGCCCGATGGTGACGACCGGAATCCCGGCCAGATTGGCCAGGAACGTTCCGTCGGTCAGTCCCGGCACACCGTTATACTGCGGTTCCCGTCCGGTCACAGCGCGGATGGCCGCCTCCAGGCTGCGGATGACCGGTTCGTCCAGCGCCGTGTCGGTGCAGGGACGCTTCTCCAGCACCCGGAGGACCGCCTTGCCGGCCGCGTCGTCCCGGGTCAGTCCGGCCACGATTTCCTGCATATCCCGTTCAATCTCGTCGTGGCACTGCCCGGGAATCGTCCTGATGTCAAGGGCGATCATCCCTTCGGCCGGAATCATATTGATATGCGGCTCCGTCTTGCCCGGCGATTGGATAATCGTCGGCGTAATACTCGGGAAGCCGACGTACGGATTCTCACCCCACCGCTCGATATAGCTTTTCTCCAGCTGACGCAACGCAGTTATTGTTTCCGCCATCGTCCAGATGGGATTAATGCCGGCGTAAGGCATGCACCCGTGGGCCATCTTCCCGCTGAAGTGGATCTCGGCCAGCATCCCACCCTTTTGGACGGCGCAGATCTGGTTGTCTTCCGGCTCGCAGATGACGGCGGCGTCAATCTCTTTCGCCCGGGGGGAAAGCGCGAAATGCTTGGCTCCGACCATCATCTCTTCCTCGTCGATCAGGGCGGCAATCATCAGTTTGCCTTTAAGCGGGAGGCCGGATTGGATCAGCCCGTTGGCGGCGATGATTGCCGCAGCGAGTCCGCCTTTCATGTCGGCAGTCCCGCGCCCGTAGATGCGCCGGCCGACCACGGCCGCCCCGAAGGGGTCGTGCTCCCAGTCGCTTAAGTCGCCTTCCTTCACCACATCGGTATGCCCCTCGAACAGCAGGCAAGGGCCCGGCCGTCCGAAATCATAGACACCGACGATATTCGGTCGTCCCGGCTCCACTTCTTCCACCGCAACTTCCATCCCGATCGCGCGAAGCTTGTCCGCCACGGCGGCGGCAACCTTGCCTTCGTTGGCGCCGTCCACCCCGTGCCGGTAGACGCTCGGAATCCGGACCAGCGCCCGGGTAAGTTCCACCAGCTCAGCCTCGTCAATCAGGGATAAAGCTTGTCTATACTTTTCATTATCCGGCAATGCAATCATCTCCCTGGTGTATTCCCAACCAAAGGTTGTACAGTAATTTATTCTGCCTTGCACCGGTAATTCCTTTCTCTCCTTGCAAGCTATGCATTACCCACAGCGCTGGAAGGCTTTCTTATTGCATACGGCTAGACTTCACTCCGTTCTTCCGTACCCCATATGAACACACGGCCCGGGCGTAAGCGACACCTAGTGAGGATCGTGCTGTGTCCGGCGAGGTCGAAGGCTTCAGACGGGGCCGAGCCACGGAGGGCGAGGCGACAATCACGGCAGCCGCCGGCATCATATGAAGATAGGTGACTCTAGGCAGTAACCCATTTACTATGGAAGCCGGCGGCGGGAGGCCGTGTTTGTAAGTTTACCCCGTCGGAAGCCGAGATTGAGCCGCTGACACGGCCGATACGAAACTACGTCGCAGCCGCTGGCAACCATAGAAAATAGCCTTCTAAAAGCAGCAACCCATTTGCAATGGAAGCCAGCGGCTAAGACCGGGCCGTAGAAAAAGCCAGACGGTGAAACAAAGCCGCAATCCCTTCTCTTGAATGTTCCTCGGTTATCGCTGCCATTGCTTCCAATGATATGGCCAGTGAATACCCTTGCGAGAGAAACTGCCCCGGCACGGCTTCCTTTACCTTGTTCCCCCGGCTGTGGTAAAATATGTATAGTAAGGATTAGGAGGGATAGGAATGAAGAAAATGGTGCCGGCTTTCGTCGAAGCCTTCGCCGCCACGGACCCGAAACTCGTGGAAATGGTCGGTGAACTGCGGGAATACGTCATGACGCCCGGCGCACTCGACGCCAAAACGAAGACGCTGATCGCCATGGCGCTCGACGCCGCCTACGGAGCCGCCGACGGGGTGGGCAGCCTCGCAAACGCCGCCCGGAAGCTCGGGGCGACCGAAGCGGAAATCACCGAAGTCCTGCGCATCGTCTACTATATCGCCGGCATGGGAGCAATGTCGGCCGGGTCACATGCCTTCCTCAAAAAAGAATAAGTAAACGAGGGCGGCGATTCTCGCCGCCCTCAAATATTTTCCCCTATCACCTGCTATCCAAGATAGCTGCCATTTAGCCTAAGGGTTTAATGCGCAACCCATCTCCAACAACCGTCAGCCAAGAATTACTTTGTCAACGACTAGTCGGAAAGACCAATAATCGGCTTGGTAAAGTGAAGACTAGCGGCCACTATCCCCGGAGAATTAGATTCGATCCCATATATATCTGCCACTTCGTAGGTTGAATCGCCGCTTCGTGATTTGCGAAGAGGCTAAGCCCTGGACCAATCTCCCGGTCCCGATAGTCTAGACTGGCCCCCTTGAATAACAAGTCGCGGACAATACCGTCGAAGCTCGGTTATCGGCATCCGACGCCGCAATTGAATAAGAAGCGACGGCCTTCGGGATTGGCGATTGGAACATCCTAAAAATGGAGCCACCGCGAAATACTCCGGACAGCAATCATTCCAGTATTTTTTGTCTTAAGTAAAAGAAACCAGGATGTTTACTTTTTGTGCACGCACAAGCTCATCTGATAAATACAATATGAATTATTGTTTGTGGAAATAGCTCAATATGAAAAGGCCAGTATTCTGACCAACGGTTTTTGCATTGCACCTGTATAGCTTGCTTAAGATATAAATGCCTCATTGTTATTTGGGAGGGGTTCATATGAAGTCCATAAAATCACATTGGGTAATCCCGCTGCAGTATACCCTTATTTTGCTTCTTACATATTTGGTCAGGAGCGGCAGAAATGAGTATTTGGCAACAGCCCTCAATCATCTTGCTTACGTTTTTAATTTCTTCTGGAGTGGCTTAGCGGCAGTAAGTATAACTGAATTGTTGTATAGACAACCAAAAGCGAAAGGGCGTAATGACTATTGGGGGATTGTAATAATAATAACATTTGTATTTCTTCTACTTAACCTTATGGTTCTAGGCATTGGATATTCAGGATTAATGCCTACATTAATCGCAGTCCCCGGGACAGGTTTAATTACTGTGCCAGGCTTAATAATTTCAAATGCACTAACAGAGTATACATTTAATAAAAAAGTTAATCTTTTGGTATTTTTATGTCTAGCATTGGTCCCCGTATCCATCCTGTACTACTTCTTCCGTTAGTTGAACAATACTATTAGAACGAATAACTTGATTGCTCATTGGAAATCAAAGTACGGTTTATCAATAGTAGATGCTATACCAACAAGATTTGACCTCCGTTTCGTAAGGTATTTTCAAAGTCCTGACCAGTTGGCGGATGGCCGTCTTTGGATACAATCCACTGACCCTATACAAAACACCGGGTCACACACAATACCGGCAGCGGTATGGGCTATTTTGAACCATATTCCACATGGCGTATGATTCAAGCCTTCGCAAATGGTATCAACGCAGAAGGCACGTACGTCATTTATGAACTTGGGCAACCAAGGTACGACACAACAGTGGGCTACCGTCGTCTCGCTGGTTTTAGCAAGTCAGCGGTTGACTTACCAAGTAGTAATCCCTATACGGATGCCGATGGCTCTGTGTCAGGCAACTCAGGTTTAGCAGCAAGGTGGTATTACATCTTCGAAGGAGGTTCAGGCCCCTATAATTATCCAGTGTGGTCACAGGCTACGATGAGTTATAAGGTTACAGAAAATGTTATTGGCGACCCGAATTACCGAGTTTATACGGTATGGACTGGTGTCCCAGCGATCCAACATGTTGTGAACGCCCATTAATTGTCGATTCAACTCAGGTCGGAAGCAATCCTTCCGACCTGAGTTGAGAGTAGGAGGTGAGTTGCATGAAAAAGTTCATGTTAGCTTTACTGCTCCTTTCACTACTAATAAACATTACATTAGCTTATAATAAAATTCATTACTCTCAGGAAATAGCAAAGATTGTGGAAACAAGATACCCTATTGTTGTCCTGAATGAAAAGAATGCTTATTTAGAATTGCTCTCGTTTGAAACAACATTTACACAGATGAGTCCTGCAGCCCGAAATATAAAGCTGCAAAACATACTAAGAGAAACAAATGAAGCGAGTTCAATTCTGAGCCCAATTATTGAGTTGTCACGAAATAGCCTTGGGGTAAATCTTGAACCTCTATACCGCGATACAGAAGAGATATACCATAATATCTATGATGTATTCGTAGCCATACAGAATGGCTCGTCAATGGATGACATGAAAGAAAAGGTTGATGCAGCGAAGGTTGGAATGCAAAAGATAATCACCACCGGCGAAGAGCTAAATTTTGCGAATGGGACCGTCAACTACAAACTGCTGAAGGAAAAGTTAGGACATAATTAGCTATAAATTATTTTCAAGATGTTCCACGAAAAGCTAGAGCAGATAATAAGCAAAGCCGTCTTGTTTAGGGCTTTAGTAGCGTTAAGAAATTTCTATAAGGCCGGGGCTAAAGTAAAGACAGGGGCCATCGTCCAATATACGCTTCACTCCAACTATATCGCAGGCACGGGCTCGCTCGCCGCGGGCGCAAATGCCTTTACGAAGAAAGCGTAAGCCATTATTAACCGGACGAACGGGAATAAATAAAAGCGAGGGAGCCACCCTCGCTTTTATTTATTCCCCTTGTTTACCGCTTCATCGCGAGGCCGCCCCGGCCGCGAATCAGCCCTTCCACTTCCGCGAGCGTGCTCCAGCTGAAGTCGCCCGTATTCGTATACTTCAAGGCCGCCGTGGCGTTGCCGTAACTCAGCGCTTCCTCGACGTTGCCTCCCTTGGTCAGGTAAGCGTACAGGAAGCCGCCCGCGAACGCATCGCCGCCGCCGATCCGGTCGGCGATCTCGATCTCGATGGGGATGTCCTCGTAGACCTGCCCGCGCTCGTAGGCAATCGTCCGCCAGGCCATCCGGAGGACCGAATGCCGGGTGGACTGCATCAGCCCGATTACCGGAATGCCGTAAGCCTCTTCTATCCTGGCCGCCGTCTCCGCCGCATCCCGTCCGGCAATCCCGAACACGTTCTTGACCTCGCCGACGGAAGTGAACAGTATGTCGACGTGTTTGAGCAGCGGTTCCAGACAAGCCTTCGCTGCCGCTTCGGTCCAGAGCTTGGCCCGGTAATTGACGTCGAAGCTGACCGTCAGACCGGCGGCTTTGGCCGCGAGCATCGACTCGCGGGTTACCTCCGCCGCGTCCGGGCTCAGCGCCGCCGTTATCCCGGTCACGTGGTAGTGGCGGGCGTCCCGGAAGATGCTGCCCCAGTCGACCTCGCCCGGTTTGATTTTACTGACGGCGGAGTCCGCCCGGTCGTAAATCAGGTCGCCGCCGCGCGGGTTGGTGCCGGCTTCGGTGAAATAGAGGCCGATCCGGTCTTGCTCCGTCCAGACGATGCGGGAAGCGTCCACGCCCTGCTCCCGGATTTTGTTGCGCACCATCCGCCCGAGCGCGTTATCGGTCAGCCGGGTCACATAGGCCGTCCGCAGTCCGAGCCGGCCGGCCCCGATCGCCACATTCAGTTCGGTGCCGCCGACATAGATATCGAGCGATACGGCCTGCTCGAGCCGTTGCCAGCCCGGCGCGGCCAGGCGGAGCATGACCTCTCCGAATGAAACTAAATCGTACATCGCAAGCTCCCCTTTCTCCGGTATCAGTTGCCCCGGACTGCCTTGACTTTCTCGGCAAACCGCCGGGCCGCGGCCGCCGCGAGCGAATAATCGCCCGTGGCCATCGCTTCTCTGGTCAGTTCGCTGCCGACCCCGACCGCGACCACGCCGGCCGCAAACCAGTCCGCCACATTATCCAGGCTCACCCCGCCCGTCGGACAGATGGGAGCGTACGGCAACGGCCCCAGGATGGCCTTGACGGCTTTTGGCCCCATACCCTCACCGGGGAAGAACTTGACGATATCCGCGCCCGCTTCCAGCGCGGCGATTACTTCCGTCACGGTCATCGCCCCCGGCAGACAAACCTTCTGGTAACGGTGGGCGAGCCGGACGATCCGCTCGTCCAGGTGGGGGGAGACGATAAACTCGGCCCCGGCCAGCACGGCAAGCCGGGCCGTCTCCGGGTCGAGAATGGTGCCGGCCCCCACCAGCACTTCCGCCGGTCGGTATTTTTGGGTCAGTGCTTTGATGACCTCCAGGGCGCCGGGGACGGTCAGGGTTATCTCGATGATATCGATGCCGCCCGTCCGCAGCGCTTCCGCCGCCGCCAACGCCGATTCAATCCCCGGGGCCCGGACGACGGCAATCAAACCCCGGTTGACGATCCGCCGGAGATTTTCGATTTTTGCCAGCATCTTAACACCCCCTTGCTTTGCGGGCTACGAACCGGCAATGGCCGATGCGGCCTTTCCGGTAATCGTAGACGATATCGCGCAGATCCCGCAGTTCCTGATTGTAGCGCAGAGTTCCCAACTGCTCGGCCAGTTCCGCTCTTTCCTGTTCCATCCGGACGAGCAGTTCTTCCCAGCGGGCGGTGGCAAAGGCGGAGATATCCTCGTTGACCACGATCCTGAGGCCCGCGTCTTCGAGCATCTGAGCATACTCATCGGCGGAATAAGCTTCGTAAACCACTGCGTCGCCGTACCGGAAGCTCGCCCCGAGGACACTGTTGGTGAAGGCGATCACCCCGCCGCCCCGCAGCACCCGGGCACACTCGTCGAACAAGCCCGGCCGGTGCGGCCAGGCGTCCTGCCCCCAGACGACATCGAAAGCACCGTCGGGAAAAGGCATGTGCAAGGCGTCGCCCTGAACGAAATCCACCGTTGTCCCCGGCGGCCAAAACCGCGCGAGCTTTGCGGCCGCCGCGATTACCCCCCGGTCGATATCGAGGCCGGTCACGCGGCAGCCGTACCGCTCCGCGAGACACCGGGCCGGCCCGCCGAGAAAGCAGGCCACATCAAGGACCGACAGGTCGGGCCGGATGCCGGCCAGAGCCGCCAACTCCTCTGTCGCAGCCATCCCGCCGAGATGGAACTGTTCGGGACACAGATAGGCGTATTCACCGTATTCCGCCAGAAATTCCCGCACCATCCGGTCGTATTCGGCGCAGGTTTTGGGAACGGACCAGCCATCGGCCAACCGCACCAAACGCTCTTCCCTGTCCATGGCGTATCCGTTATTGCGGATCGAGACGGCTGCGTTTACCGGTAAGTGTCGCAATCGTCATCTCGATGATAACCGTCCGCGGTGCAAAGGTTCCGTTTTCCAGCGACGCACACTCATAACCCGGCGCGTACTTATCCATCAGCAAACGCAGGGCTTGCCGCTGCTCCGCCGCATCTTCCACGAGCCGGGCCGTTCCGAAAGCGATCACGCTGCGGTAAGCGGCGGATAACTCGGCCGGCCGGACCTGATATTCCCCGACCACGGTAAAACCGACTTGCGGATTGGCCCGGATATTATCGAGTTTGTGACCGGCTTGGGCACAATGGATGTAGATCTTGTTCCCGTCAACAGCGTAGTTCACGGGCACCGCATACGGCACGCCGGCTGTATCGGCGGTGGCCAGACAGCCTAATTCCGCCCGCTGCAAAATGCCTCTCGCTTCGCTGTCCGGCAAAGCCAGATCCTGCCGCCGCAATACTCCCTGGGTCATATGTCCACCTCCGATTTAATGCGCAGAAAAGGCCGGAATCTTCTTCTCCCGGCCTTTCCTCGGCTTAAAACGTCGCCAGTTCGGCAACGATATGGTCGATACCCTGCTTGAGCTGGTCTTTGATTTGGTGGTAAGTGCTCTCTTCCGCCGGCGCGAGCGGCTGGATAAACGGCCCCATCGGGAAGCCGCGCATTTCCAGGGCCGCCTTGAAGCCCACCGGGAACGGCACGGTCAGCATCTGCCGCAGCAGCGGCAGCAACAGGAACTGCGCCCGCCGCGCCGCCGCGTGGTCGCCGGCCAGGAAGCTCCGGTAAATCTTGACCATCAGTTCCGGCACGACGGAAGCGGAACCGGTCATGCTGCCTTTGCCGCCGGTGCAGAGGACCGGATAGAAGATTTGCTCGGAGCCGGTCAGGACGTTGAATTCCACCTTGGTGCTCTGGGCAAAATCGATCACATGGGTGATGTTGGTCAGGTTGGCGCTGGAGTCCTTGATGCCGACGATGTTCGGCCGGTAGCTAAGCCGTCCGATCACCGCCGGGGAAATCTCGTTCGCAAAGGACGGGATATTGTACAGAATAATCGGCATATCGAGCGCGTCGGCGATGGTCTCGAAGTGTTTTTCCACCATCCCCTGGCTGATGGAGTAGTAATACGGGGCACAGATGACGACGGCGGCGCAGCCGGCTGCCTGCGCGTGCTTGGCAACCTCCAGCACGTGGGCCGGATAGGTGGCTCCGACGCCGGGAGTGACCGGGACGCGGCCGTTCGCCTGATCGACGACGATGTCAATCAGTCTTTTCCGCTCGTCCAGGGTCATGTGGGCGAATTCACCGACGCTGCTTACCGGGAACAGACCGTCAACCCCTTTGTCGATAAAGAAGTCGACGATGTCGCGCATCACCGGCTCGTTGACTTTGCCGTTTGCGTCAAACGGGGTCAACATCGCCGGATAAACGCCTTCCGGTCTGAACATGGCATTATCCCCTTTCGTCCGATAAATTATGGGTTATTGCCGGCGGCGCCGCCGGCCGGCTAAACTAAATAGATATTCGGCGGCAAAAGCCGCATTTCCCTCTTTCCATTATCGCCCATCGCCAATAATTCCGCATCTGCCCAAAGAGTTCTATTCGTTCCCTCGGTACCCGTTCTTTCCGGTACCCGTTCTTCCGTTCCCCCGTTCTCCATATGCACGAACGGTCCGGGCGCAAGCGACCTCTAGTGAGAATCGTGCCGTGTCCGGCGAAGGCAAGGTTGAAGACGGGGCCGAGCCATGGAGGGCGAGGCGACAATCACGGCACGGAAGCCGTGTTTGTAAGTTTACCCCGTCTGAAACCGAGACTGAGCCGCTGACACGGCCGATGCGAAACTACGTTGCTAAGACCGGACCGTAAAAAAAACCATCCCGCAACGCATAGCCGCAATTCCTGTCCTCAGTTATTTATTTGGGCATTCCTCTTCCTGCTCCGGCTCAGCAATAATCTTCTCAGCGAGTCCGACAAACTCCGCCGGAACAAAAACCCTCACTTCCGCGAGCGGCCCGGCTCCCAGAGCGTACACCGAACCAAGCGGATTTCCCAGCAGTTCGACCGGTATCCCGGCTGCCTCCAGGCGGCTTCTGAGCAATTCGGCCGCGATCTGACTGCCGGCCGTCCAAACCTTGACCCATTCACTGCCCGCACCACCGTCAGCCGTACCCATCATCCCACCTCCGGCGCTTAATCTTCCCCGTTCGGACCCGGGTTACCCGTAATCAAAACAGATAATAAATCAACAAGGCGAACGTGATCTGAGCGAAGCCGGGCGCCAGAACCATCCGATAGACCTTGCCGAGATCGGCCTTCAAGGCCTCCACCGTGAGGATGAGGCAAAGGTGAACGGGCGACAGCATCACGCCGGCGAAACCGCTCACGTAACCGAGCGCCACCAGGCGCAAATCCACCGCGCCGCCGGCGCTGAGCCCGAGCAGGATGGGGAAGGTCGTCGCGACAAAGGCTTGCGACATCCCGGTCGCCATGCCGACGATGAACGGCAGGACGATTACCACCAGCTCCGGCGGAAGCCCCAGACTCGCGAAGAACAGCGGCAGCGTCGTCACCGCCCCGGTCGCCATCAGGATATCCTTAAAGATAATCACGGCGACGACCATAAGGATGGTATTGGCGGAAAAAGCTTCCTTGACTAAAGTGACGATCCTTGACCGGTCGTACCGGTTGATGAGCAGCAGGATGAGCACCACCATAGCCAGGGCCAGCGATATCTCCAGCTTGACGGCGAGAACCAGCACGATGACGGCCAGAGCCGGAGCGATGCTGGTAATGAACGTCCGCAGGTGCTCCCCTCGCCCCCCGGCCGCTCCCGCCACGGCGGACTTCTTTTCGTGCCAGAAAGCAACCGGAATACCGAGCAGGACGGAAGAGACCGAAAACGGGAACTGTACGGCTATCAACTGATAAATCGGCACCTTGACGATCTCCGCCGCCAGGATAATGCTCGGGTAAAGCGGGAAAATGTACTCCCAGACGTGGCGGTACCAGTAATTGATAAAACTCTTGCGCTCCGCCGAGAATTCCGTATCCCGGCTGACCTCTTCCACCAGAGGTGCGGAGAAGACGGCGCCGCCGGCGGAAGGAAGGAGGCCGACGATAGCCGGCAGGATGGCCATCACCACCCGCGAATCGCCGACCAGGATGCGCAGCGAGTTAACCATGCGGGCGAGCAGGCCCGTCCGGCGCATAATATTCTCCAGAAACATAATCAGGACAAGGGCCAGAGCCAGGTTAATCGTGGAAAAAGCCAGACTGCTGCGAAACATAATCGTCACGATACTGGCGGGAGCGAGGCGGAAAAGCAGTCCCATGACAGCGGCGGCAATCAGCATGACTTTGGCCAGACTCATTTTCAGCCGCAACAAGACAATGATGAGAACGAACACTCCGGCAATCCGTAAAAAGTCCCCCAACTTAGCTCCTTCTTTCTCTGTTTTGTACTTTATATTCGCCTCCGGCCGATAATATCCTTTCGGCCGCCGGCAGCGCCGCCGGACGCCAAAATCGGCGCCGGGCAGGAAAGAACCGCGGCCACCGCGAACATTGGCGGTACGGCAAAACAGAAAGGCAGGAGAGAAATGCTCAAAGCAATCCTTTTCGATCTGGACGGAACGCTGCTGCCGCTCGATACGGCGCAGTTCATCAGCGAGTATTTGCAGTCGGTCGCAGCGGCGGCGGCAACCGCGGCCGAGTCGCCCCAACTGGTGGCGGCCCTGCTCGCCAGCACGGCCGCCATCGCGGCCGACCGGGATCCGGCGGCGACGAACGCGGACGTCTTCTGGCGCGTCTTCCGCAGCCGGATGACGAACAGTCTGCCGGCCCTGGAGCAGGCGTTTGCCGCTTATTACGCCGCTGATTTTCCCCGGCTGTCCTGCCTGGCCGCCTCCTCCCCGCTGCCCCGACAGATTGTCGAGGCGGCCAGGGCCGGCGGGCTGCGTCTGGTGCTCGCCACCAATCCCATCTTCCCGGCCGCGGCAATCCGTGAGCGGATGCGCTGGGCCGGGATCGACGATCTGCCCTGGGAGCTCATCACCAGCTATGAGAACATGCACAGCTGCAAACCGAACCCGGATTACTACCGGGAGATCGCCGCTTGCCTGGACTTGAACCCACAGGAATGTCTGATGCTCGGCAACGACACGACGGAGGACCTGGCGGCGGCCGCGGTTGGGATGACCGTCGGCATCGTCACCGATTACCTGATCGATCCCGGCCGCACCCTGTCCCGGGCGGACTGGTACGGGACGCTCGCCGAATTGGCCACCTGGCTGCCGGCCGTCTTATCCGGATCGCTCACTCGATAACGACCGCAATCGGGCAGTGGTCGGAACCGGTCACCGCGCCGAGAATCTGCGCGTCCCGCACTGCGGCGGCAAACCGGTCGGAGACGTAGAAATAATCGATGCGCCACCCGACATCCCGCGCCCGGGCACTGAAGCGGTACGTCCACCAGGAATACTGCACCTTTTCCGGGTAGAAATGCCGAAAAGTGTCGACAAAGCCGGCGGTAAGAAATTCGTCCAGTTTGGCCCGCTCGACCGGCAAAAACCCGGAGTAGTTTTCGTTCTGCTGCGGGTTTTTCAGGTCGATCGCCCGGTGGGCGGTATTGAAATCGCCGCCGATAATCAGATTGTCACCGGCCGCTGTCCGCTGCCGGCAGTAATCGATAATCGCGTCATAAAAGGCCAGCTTGTAAGTCAGACGTTCATCCCCGGACTGTCCGTTGGGGAAGTAAATAGTCAGTAGGCGAAAACCGGGATACTCGGCATTGATTATCCGGCCTTCCCGGTCGAACTCCTCGATCCCGATTCCGTAAGACACGGCGCGGGGTTTTTCTTTTGTGTACAGTCCTACGCCGCTGTAGCCCTTCCGCTCACCGCAGCTCCAGTACGAGTGATAACCAGCAATCTCCAGCTCCGCCGCCGCAATCTGCCCGGCGGCGATTTTCGTCTCCTGCACGCCGAGAATATCGGGTTGTTCGGCGCTCACCCATTCCTTGAAGCCTTTTTGCAGGACCGCCCGGATTCCGTTTACATTCCAAGAATATATCTTCATACGCCACCTCCCGTTATTCTCCTTATGAACTTCGGCGGCCGGCCGCCGATACCTTTCCTGCCGGTACGGGCGATTTATTTTTTCCGGCCGCTTGACAAGAAGCGGTCGACTGATTATAATGTGCATAGTGTATATATTTGATATATACAATTTACCGGTCGGAGGTGACCTGATGACCATAATTATTGCCAATACGGCAGCGGAACCAATCTATGAGCAAATTGCGCGGCAAATCAAGGACATGATCCTGCGGGGAGAAATGAAGGAAGGCGCGCTGCTGCCGTCCATCCGCAGCCTGGCCAAAGAGCTGCAGGTCAGCGTCATTACGACCAAGCGGGCGTATGAGGAATTGGAGAAAGAAGGCTTTCTCGAAACGGTCGGCGGCAAGGGCACTTTCGTCGCCGGGCAAAGTCTGGAACTGTTGCGGGAAAGGAAACTCGCCCTGGTGGAGGAAAAACTGGCGGGAGTGGTGGCCGAGTGCCGGCTGCTCGGTATTACGGAAGCCGAGGCCATCCGGATCCTGCAATTATTATTCCGGGAGGATGAGTAGCATGGATTATTGTCTGGAAATCACCGGCCTGACCAAGCGATTTAAAGGCTTTTCTTTGCAGGATGTTTCCTTCAGCCTCGAGCGGGGTTATATTATGGGCTTCATCGGACCGAACGGCGCCGGGAAAAGCACCACCATCAAGCTGATTATGAATCTTTTGCGTAAGGACGGCGGCACCATCAAAATTTTCGGCTGCGACCACGTCGCCGCCGAAAGGGAAGTCAAGGAAAAAATCGGCTTCGTCTACGACGAAAACCATTTCTACGAGGAACTGACCCTGGAAGAGATGAAGCGGATTATCGCTCCCTTCTACTACTCCTGGGAAGAGGAAACCTACCGCCGGTATCTGAAATTTTTCCGACTGACAGCCGGACAGAAAATCAAGGACCTGTCCAAAGGCATGAAAATGAAATATTCGCTCGCCATTGCCCTTTCACACCAGGCCGATTTGATAATTATGGATGAGCCGACCTCCGGACTCGACCCGATTGTCCGGAGCGAATTGCTCGATATTCTGTACCGGATTATCCAGGATGAAAACAAAGCCGTCCTCTTCTCGACCCATCTGACTTCGGATCTGGACAAAGTGGCCGACTATATCACGTTCCTCAACGAAGGCCGTATCGTGTTCAGTCAGCCGAAAGAAGATATCCTCACCGATTACACCATCGTCAAGGGGGGCGGCGATACACTCGGAACCGCCGTCCGGGAAAACAGCGTGGGTATCCGGGAAAACCAATTCGGCTTCGAGGCGCTCGTCCGCAACGCGGCCGGCCTGCGCCAGGCTTATGGGAATAAACTCGTTTACGCCAAACCGACCCTGGAGGAAATCATGCTGTACACTGTGAGGAGGAATGGCAATGTTCACGCTGATTTATAAAGAGCTGCTCATTCAGAAGCGGTCCCTGCGCTTCAATCTGGGCTACGCGGTTTTCTTGTTTATCATTTTCGGCCTGACCGGAGGCCCCTTTGCCGATATGGCCTATATCATGGGCAGTGTAGCCGTCGCATTCATGTTTATCCAGACCGGCTGCGCCTACGACGACAAAAATAAGAGCGAGGTCATCATCAACAGTCTGCCGCTCGCCCGCCGGGACGTGGTCCGCGCCAAGTACTGGGGCACCTTGCTCTACAGCGCGGGAATGCTCGCCGGCATGGCAATCCTGGGCTATGTCCTGCTGCATTTTCCCGTTTTTAAGCTGCACGCGATTCAAGTCCGGGATGTCATTGTCGCTCTTTCCGTCATCTCCCTGCTCGCGGCCTTGTACTATCCATTCTTCTTTAAACTCGGTTATATCCGGTCGAAGGCACTGACCATGGCCGTTTTCTATCTCTTCTTTTTCGGTCCTTCTTTCGGATTGTCTTATGCCGCCACCCATCCGGACCATCCGATCGTCAGCAGTATTTTCACTCACTTGGCCCGGACACCGCAGTGGCTGGTCAGTCTGGCGGCCGTAGCTGCCGCTCTCGCGGTCATGCTCATCTCCCAGGCCATATCGGAACGAATTTACCGTCAGCGGGAGTTTTAACTCCTGCTTTTTTTTGTCCAAACATTGCTGCTTTACCCGCCGCGCCGGGTTGTGGTAGAATGGGAGAAAGATACCGTCGACCGCGGTTAATCGTATTGAGGTGAAAACATGGAACGCAGAGGTCTGCTGTTCATCGTCTTGTCGGCTGCCTGTTTCGGCTCCGGCTCAATTTTTGCCCGCTTCGCTTACGACGGAGGCATCAATGTTTATACTCTGCTGGCGGTCCGTTTTACAATTGCGGCGTCGGCAATGTATGCATACTCCAGGCTGACGCGCACCGACCTGCGACTCGGGCGGCACGACCTACGCACTGTCCTCCTGTTAGGCGGCGTCGGTTACGCCAGTATGGCCTTCCTCTACTTCGGCTCGATTCAGTACATCCCGGTGTCGCTCGTCGCTTTACTCACTTACACTTATCCGTCGATCGTCACCGTGCTCGCTTTTTTCTTTCTGCATGAGAGCCTCGACCGGCAGAAGCTGGTTGCCTTGCTCCTGGCCACAGCCGGGTGCGCCCTGACGGTCTGGTCGCCGGGTCTGACCGTCAATTTGTACGGCGCCACCCTCGCTTTCACCTCGGCGCTCGTCTATTCGGTCTACATCATCGTGGCCAGCAAATACACTGCCCACCTGAACCCGAAAGTCATGACCTTCTACATTACCTTGTCCTGCGCCGTGGTTTACGTAGGCTACGGTGCGGCAACCGGCTGCATTGACCTGGGGCTTTCCGCCGGGACGTACGCGGCGGTTGCCGCGCTCGCGGTGATCCCCACTGTTCTCGGCAATATTTTCTTCTTCTCCGGCCTGCACTTGCTTGGCGCATCGCGCACCGCCCTGCTCAGCACGATCGAGCCTTTCTATACCGTCATTCTTGCCACCATTTTGTTCCGGGAAGCCATCAGCCCGACCCAGTTCGGCGGCGGTCTGCTCATTATCAGCGCCGTCGTCCTCCTCAACCGCCGGCGGGAAACGCCGGCCGCAAAGAAGGAAACGACCGGTACACCGCTCTGAACCGTTCTCCGGAAAACCGATTGTATCAAACAGACAGCCTGCCGTTCTTACCCGGCAGGCTGTCTGTTTTTCTTTTTTACTTTTCATCTATATGTAACGCACTAAACAACTCACACTAGATCTTCCGCCCAGTGGCAGGAAGATAAGCCTTATCAGCGCAGACAGATTTTATCTTTGATAAACCTCTTAATCGTCGCGACCAGTTCAGGGTTGTCCTCGACGATGAGAGTGAGGTGATTCCGGTCGGATGCAGCATACGTCACATCGGGCAGGAGCCTGTGGGTCGGCTCGATCAGGTCGGCTTCATTCGGGAAAAGAATATCGTTGTCGCCCGGCCGGCCAGCGGCGCGGACAACCAGAACCGGGCACCTGACCTTGGGATAAACGGCCTCCGCTTCAAAGGCAATCAGACTGGCGAGGTCATCCCGGATAATCCGATCGACGCCTTTGTGCCTATATGTACCTGCGGGTGTCAGGCTCATATCGTGTCGGATATAACCTTCCAGACTGCTAGTCCATTCCATCTGTTTCGCCTGATAGACGGAACGATAGGAGTCAAGATATGCTTCGGCTGTCGGGTAGGTTGCCGCAATCCGGTTGAAGATTGGTTCGATATTATCCCGCTGGTCCCGGCCAAAGCGTCCCCCGCCGTCCAAAAAGACAACGCCTTTGATTTTGTCGCTCTGCGCCGCCGCTATCGCCGCAACGTAAGCTCCCATCGAGTGCCCGAGCAGGACAACCTGTTCAAGCCGCAGCGAGTCCATGAGGTTGAGCAAATCCCGGGTATGATGCTCCAGCGATGAAGCTTCGCCGGCTGAACTGTTGCCGCGGCCTCTGATATCATAAGTGATGAAACGGTATTCCGGGGTGAACGCTTCACCGAGCGGGCACATCATCTCCCAGTTGCCGAGAATGCCGTTTACCCCGATGAGGGTGCCCTTTTCACCGAGCCATTCCGCTACTTCCAAATGCATGCCGCCGGTTTCCACTCCGTATACTTTCACACAGAAGCCCCCTTTTGTATTAGTATAGGCGCGTCAAGAAATTTCGAGGCGGTATTCGATCTCAACAAACTGTTTACCCCAGAGATTTGCTATATATAACACACTAAACAAATTACACTAGAAGACATTACCTAAGTAATGATAACTCGGTTAGCGCCATTATGTTAACCAAAGGTATTTAGGGATGGTGATTTGGTTAATGCATAGCACTTCTACTGGTACGGATAACAATTATTGCCTCCGGGATATTACAACAGCAATGAAGGAAACCAAGAATAAGAGGCTCTACCTTAGGTATCAGGTTGTATCTCTGCATCTTAAAGGCTACATGAATAAAGAAATCGCCAGGATGATTGGTCTGTGCCAGCATACGGTAGGCAACTATATCAACGCCTACAAAACGGAAGGTATTGCCGGGCTGGTAATGGGTAAAAGTGGCGGCGCCCCAAGCGTGGTATGCTCAAGGTTCTGCATCGGCTAAACTTAAGCTATACAAGGCCAACTTATACTCTGGTCAAGGCAGACCCGCAGAAGCAAGAGGTATTCAAAGCGGAGTTTGCGGTTTTATAAAAACCTTCTCGCCGGAAAAATTGACCATCTCCTAAATTGGTGTTCCTGCTGCCTTATAGCCCCATGCTCAATCTGATTGAAGGATTATGGCGATGGCTGAAAGACGAAGTTGTCTGCAATGTCTTTTTTACGGCTGTGATGGAAATCCGCAAGGCAGTACAGGGCTTTCTGGCTGCAATTAATCAAACCCCGGATGTAGTTGTCGATAGGCTGTGCGTATAAATGTAGAATCTTTCTGGCGTTATATCTAGCTGTTCGACGCAATCTCGCCGAACGGCCCTTCCCGCCGCTCCACCTGCCGCAGCAGTTCCGCCCAGCTCTCCGCTGCCGCTGCCGCCACTTCGGCCGGCAGATTAGTGGCAACCAGCCGGTCGTATTCCGCCTGATCGAGCGTGAGGCATTTCCCGTCCGGATAGACGAATAAATCCAGTTCCAGGTCGATATACGTCAGGATGTTGCCACGCAAGGTGGGCGGTGTCGTCAGGTTGCAGTAGATGCCGACCAGGGTATCGCCGGCGCGGTAAACCCGGCAGATATTGTACCAGCCGTCAAGCGGATAATGTTCGATCGTCATATCACCAGCGTGAAAATGGCAGTACGGCGTCTTATACTCCCGCTGAAAGGCACCTTTGATGACAATTTCGTCAGCGTCCCGGGTGATGATCTCGCCCGGCCATTTATATTTATGGCGGCCGTCCCACTTAAACACATCAACCGTAATATTCACGTTACCCCTCCGATTGGTCCTATTCTTTGACAATAACGCTGGAATGCTTTTATCTGCATACTATATAGGCACAATTCTGGTTTTCGTACCCCATATACACACGGTCCGGGCGCAAGCGACCTTTAGTAAGCATCGTGCCGTGTCCGGTGAAGACAAGGATGAAGGGGCAGTTGCGAGCAGGACGGGAGCAACCGACAATCACGGCACGGATGCCGTGTTTGTCGGGTCTGCACCTTCGTCCGCAGGCAAGCCGCTGACACGGCCGATGTGAAACTATGTCGCTAAGACCGGACCGTAAGAAAAACCATCCTGTGAAACAAAGCCGCAATTCCTTCCTCGTAATGCTCTGCTATCTATCCCATCTGCTTCCGCCGATATGATCAAAGCGTAGCCGCTTGTTCAGCGCAGACAGGTTACTACGCTGATGAATCCCGATACCATAACGATACCGACGACCACCCGCCGGAAGATACCCTCCTTGAGCCGCGGCAGAAGCTGCAAACCGACAGCAAAGCCGATCACCTGCGCCGGCACGAGGCTAAGCCCGAGACGGGCAATTTCCCACGTCAGTGAGCCGGTCCGGGCGTGCATGGCGAGCGAAATGAGATTATTCAACAGGAAAAAAGCCGCCAGGCTGGCCCGGAACACATCTTTACGGTGCCCCTGGTCAACCAGGCACAGCACCACCGGCGGTCCGCTCATCCCGGTGCTGCTGCCGAGGATACCGCTGCCGAAACCGGCCATCAGTTGGGCAAGCCGCCCGTTGCGGAACTGCAGTTTCTTCCCGGTCAGCATAATCAGGGCCGTAACAAAGACCACCGCTCCCACCCAGAGTTTGAGAACCCCGGCATCCACAACCTTCAGCAGATAGGCGCCCGGAATTGTCCCGAGCGAGCTCGCGGCAATCAGCGGCAAGACAATCCGCCCGCTGATTTTCCGCCAGGTGGTGGTCACAATCAAAATATTCAGGACCGCGCTGGTCATCAGAGCGACAAGCACGACCGTTTTCGCATCCAAAATCAGCAGCAGAACCGGCACCGTAATCAGCGCGTACCCGAACCCGACCGAACTCTGAACCAAAGCGGCCAGCAGCACCGTCAGCAGCACTGATATTGGTATTGACAGAATCGTCACTAATTACACCCGCTTCCGTCCGGAGATTGACCAGTTAGGTTTCGCTTCCGGGCAAAAAAAATCCTGCCTTCGGGTCCGAAGGCAGGATTTGGGGTTCCGTTCAGTCTTTTACTTTGACGATCATTTCGATTTCGACCGCCGTCCCGTAAGGAAGCTCGTTTACCCCGATAGCGGAACGGGCGCCGACGCCATTCTCCCCGTACAACTCCTTCAGCAGTTCCGACGCTCCGTTGATAACTTTGGGCTGCTGGTCGAAACCCTCGGCACTGTTGACGAAGCCGAGCACTTTGACGACCCGTTCAACCTTGTCGAGATCGCCGATAACTCCCTTGATGGCGCTGAGGCAGTTGAGAATGCAGTAGCGGGCGGCAAGATAGCCGTCCTCCAGCGTCAGTTCTTTGCCCACCTTCCCGCGCATCTCTTTGCCGCCTTGCCGGCTGACTCCCTGCCCGGAGGTATAAACCATGTCACCGATGCGCAGCGCGGGGACGTAGACGCCGGCCGGTTTCTGCGTCTCGTACAGGGGCCAGCCCATTTCCGCAAGTTTTTGTTCGATTTTCATCTTATCGCCTCCTCATTTTATCTCGGTGCCGTAGCCGAACGCACCGTAATAAGTGCAGGCCGCGGCAGCAGCCGCAGCCGCTTTTTGCAAAGCCTCCGGTATCGCCGCCCCGGCCAGATGGTTCAGCAGGAAACCGGTCAGGAAGGCATCGCCCGCCCCCAGGGTATCCACCGGTTGCACCGGCATGACGCCTTGGTGGTAAAATTCTTTGCCGTCGTAAAGCAGAGCTCCTTCCGACCCCAGCGTGACAACCGCCAGCCTCGCTCCCAAAGCGAGCAGGCACCGCAGTTGCTCCTTTACCTCTCCCTCCGGCCGACCGCTGCCCGAGAAAAAGACAAAGTCGGCGTGCGGTACGACGGACGGTATCCCGGCGTATTCCCACTTGTCGGAAAAATCATAGGACAGCAACGGGCAGGCTCGTTTCAAGGCGGCCAGATGCCGGTCAATCCGGCTGTATACGCTTGTATGGACAAGATCAAAGCCGCTGATGTATGCGAAATCGGCTTCCCCCAACTGCATCTGGTCATAAATACTCAGATCGTACCCGGCAAACTGCCGGTCGCCGTCCACCAGATTAACATCACAGTAAGCCGTCGTCCCCTCCACTGTCTGAACGCGCGACACGTCGACCCCTTCGGCCCGGAGCGAACTGAGCAGATGCGCTCCGGCCGCATCGCGGCCGACGACGCCGAGATAAGCGGCGGCGTGTCCGCTGCGCCGGGCCAGAACGGCAAAATTGACAGCATTGCCGCCCGGAAACATCTTTCCCAGGTGCAGATACCGGTCGACCACATTGTCACCCACCCCGATTACTTTCAACCGCTGCCCCTCCTGTCCGATCTATTCATTAACCATAAAGCCGGAAAACTTTGTCTTGAGCGCCCATATTAAGACTTCATTCCTTGTTTCCGTACCCCTATACATGCACGGCCCGGGCGCAAGCGACACCCAGTGAGAATCGTGCCGTTTCCGGCGAAGGCTAGGTCGAAGGCGGGGTCGAGCCAAGGAGGGCGAGACGCCAATTCGCTCACGGACGGCATGATTGGCGGGAACCCCCGCCAGAGACCGCGGACAAGCCGCTGACACGGCCGATGTGAAACTACGTCGCCAAGAACGGGCCGTAGAAAAAACCATCCCGCAAAGCAGAACCGCAATTCTTTCCTAAATACACTGTGCCATAGCGCCCCAATGATGCGGTCAATGGAAGCAATCTGATACCTATTGCTAATATTCCACTACCCCCATATACCGGCGCAAATCAAGCGAATGCTCCCGCTCCACCGCCAGGAACTGGGCATACAGATAAAGAACGGCCCAGGCGATAAAGGGAGCGGCAAATTCTCTCTGCTCCGGCGTAAAACCTTCCAGGTCAAATTTCCGGGTATCGACCACGGTCAGGCAGTCCGTATATTGCTCGGCGAACCGGACGACGCGTTCAGCCAGAGGCCGCGCCGCGTCTTCACCGGCCAGCACCACAAGCGGGACACCCTTCTCAATGATCTCGAACGGCCCGTGGAAGAATTCCGCCGCCTGGAAGGGGGCGGAGTTGATCCACTGCATCTCCAGGAGAATGCAGATAGCGTAAGCGTAAGCCATACCGTAGAGCGGCCCGGCCCCGGCTGTATAAATGGTCTTGGCCTCCCGGTGCCGGCGGGCGAATTCTTTCCCGGCTTCGACCGCCGACTCCTTGACCGCCACCAGGACGTCGGGCAGGCGGTCCAGAACGGCAGTACCCGCCGGGTAAGCGAAGTCCGGATTAACGGCTTTCAGGAGAGAAAAAGCAACCATGTGCAGGAAGAGCATCTTCGATTCGGTAATGGCGACCTCGCCCTGATAGCTGAAGCAGTAATCGACCGCCTGACCGAGCTTGGAATCGGGGGAACGGGCGATGCCGATGGCGGCGGCTCCCTGCTCCCGGGCAATTTCCGCTGCCGCCACGGTTTCCGGCGTATTGCCGGAATGGGAGCAGAGGACGACGAGCGACCGCCCGTTCAGCCGGCCGGCGCAAGCAACCGTGAATTCACTGCTGCTGTACAGCTCGGCCGTAACCGCCCCGCCGTGCCGGTCGAAGAAATATTTAATCGGGTACATCACGGCCAGGGAACCGCCGCTGCCGACCAGATAGACATGGTCAATGCTCCGTCCGGCTATTCCCTGCAGCACATCTTCCACGAAAGGCCGCTGCTTTACCACTCGCTGCATGACTTCCTTGTATTCGGCAAACATTACGCTGTTCATCGTATCCCTCCTCAGCCCGGGAACCGGGCAACTCTTCTCGCAATCGCCAGGTAACCTTCCGCCGCTTTATACACCTGCTCGATTTCCACGTACTCATCGACCACGTGGGCCTGGTTTTCCCGCGACGGTCCGAACCCGATGGTGGGAATGCCGGCAATGCCGGCGCTGTAGCTGCCGTTAGTGCAGAAAGAATACGTGGTAATCGCCGGGTCCTGACCGGCCGCGCGCAACGCCGCGAGGGCATCCTGCACCAGCGGGTGCTCCGGCTCGAACAGCCAGGCCGGGAACCAGCGCTGCCCTTCGATCTCGACCCCGGTATAACATTTGGCCGTCGCCCGGGCAATCTCCGCCCAGACCTGCGCCCCCGTGCCTGCCGGCAATGCCTCGATTACTTTCCCGATCTCGGCCAGGACGCTTTCCACCGTTTCGCTCACCAGCAGGCGGCGGTCAAAGGTGGCCCGGCACCGGTCCGGGACGACCGACGCCCCCGGATAAGGGGAAGAGATGATATCGGTGAGTTCAATGATGGCAGCGCCGAGCACGGGATGGCGCGCGAGTTCCATGGCGCGGATTCCCTGCAGCGCCGGGATAATCCCGTAAACCGCGTTGATGCCCACTTTCGGGTTGGCCGAATGCGCCGTTTTCCCCTTCGCCTCCACCGTTACTTCCGCCCGGCCCCGCTGGCCGATTTTCAGGTTCAGTTCCGAGGCCTCTCCGATCACGACGCAGTCAGGCTTGACTTGTTCGATGACTTTGCCGAGGGCAATCCCCTCAAATATCTCCTCGTGAACCGAACCGCAGAAGTAGACATCGCCCGCCAGCCGGTCTTTCCCACCGGCCAAAGCCCCTATGGCATAAACCATTGCACCAACCGCGCCTTTCATGTCCGAAGCACCGCGGCCGTAAAGCCTCCCGTCGATAATCTCACCGCCGAACGGGTCCCGGGTCCACTGTTCGGGGTTGCTGACCGGAACGGTGTCGATGTGTCCGTCGAAAAGAATCGACTTACCCCCGCCGGTTCCCCGCACTTTCCCGACCACACTGCCGTAAGCGTCGGTCCGGACTTCGTCGAAATCCAGTGCCCGCAGACGCTCCGCCAGCAGGGCCGCGACTTCGCCCTCCGCTCCGGACAGGCTCTCCCGGCGGATCAGTTCCCGGCAAAAGCTGACCAAACCTTCCCTGTCGATACTCATACGCCATCCCCCTTAACCAGATTGTCCCGCTTTTTCTGCTCTCCAATCCATATTCTTCCTGAACCGGCTTTTCTCCTCCGGTCGGTTGCGCCAAGTGAGCTGCCGCCGCAGGGTCTCAATCCGCCCCGAGTTCGGCCGCCTCTTCCGGAGCCACCTCGACTTTATCCGCCTCAATTTCCACTTCCCGGCAGTCGTCGTCGGCCCACTCCAGAAAACCGTATTGATAGCACCGCGGACAAATCATCGCTTTCGGCTTTACATACACTTTGGCATTGCAAAACTGGCACTCAACCCGGTGAGCTTTGATTTTCTCCATATTAACTCCTCCTGAGCCGTGATGCATAAAACATTCTCTTCCATCTTTCGCTTTCCCTTTCCAGACGGGCCGAATCAGCAAAGAAATACCCCCTCCGGCGGAGGGGGTACTGGTTTATTCGTACTGCGGGGGAACAATCCCGTTCATCCGCAGATAAACATACAGCTGACCGCGGTGGTGCACTTCGTGCTCGAGCACACCGAACAAAAGGCCGTAGACGGGCTGGGAACCGCCCCAGGGAAGATCGACCATCTCTTCCCATTTCTCCGGCGCCAAATTCTTCAGCACTTCGCTGCCTTCGGCCGTAATCTTCTCCGTCAGTTCCAGCACCGCAGCCAGCGACAGTCCTTCGTCGGAGAACTCTTTGAAGTCCCATTTCCCGGTCGTAATCCGCCCGCAGACTGTCGCTTCCCATTCCACGGCGTGCAACAGCAGCTTCTTGAAGGTGAAAGCTTCCGGATACGGCTTGTACTCACCTTTCTCCGGCGGCATCGCCTTCCCCACTTTCATCGTCAGCCCGCGATCGGTATCTCGCCGCGCCAGAATAAAATCGATTACCCCTTTATCCATCTTTCCGCCTCCCCTGTAAGATTATTGCTGATTCTATTCGCCGGATTAATACCAAAACCTTCCACCCTTTCCGGGGTGATTACTCGTTTTCCTCAGTATGATGTTTAGTTATAACAAAAGGAGTTTTCTTTTCTGCCTCATCGCTGTAAGGTTCTCTGAACCCCGCGTCTAGCGTGGGATTTTCTAAGACAAAAAGGGAGCGCGATTACACCGCGCCCCCGGCTTACAGGAAAGAACTATTTCGTCAGTTCCGCTTTCATCGCGGCAAACTGGGCTCTAATTGCGCTGACTTCCTCCGGTTGGGTGAACAGGTGGTAAGCCGAGACCGCAATCGCCTTGCCGGCTGTCATTGCGGCATTCGCCGCCTCCGGAGTACCGGCAGCCGCCATCTGCCCGTTGGTGTGCAGAGCACTGCCTTCCGGGGCGATCGGGAACCACAGATTGCAAGTCGGCAGCATAAAGCCGACGTCACCCAGGTCGGAGGAGGCGAGCGCTGTCCAGGGTTTCACCCGTCCGGGATCAGCACCTACCAGTTTGGCGTTTTCCAGAACCATATCGTCCAGCGCCGGGACATTGATCGGGGCGGCAAGTCCTGACCCCCAGCTGTATGTAGCCGTGGCTCCGCTCATCATGGCCGCGCCGTCGATTATCTTCGAGACGCGCCCCACGAGCTGGTCGACATACGGCCGGTCCAAAGCCCGGACCATGATCCGGATGGCAGCCTTCTCCGGCACGATGTTGGCTGCCGCGCCGCCATTGGTGATAATCGCATGCATTCTCGTATCCTGACGGACATGCTCACGCATGGCGTCGAGGCCGTTCATGAACAGGATCGCCGCATCGAGCGCGCTGACGCCTTTTTCCGGAGCCGCCGCCGCGTGCGAAGGAACTCCGGTGAATTCAATCGTAGTCGACCGGATCGCAAGCCAGTCGGAGCCGGTATCCCACCGGTCACCGTCGTGAACAATCAGAGCGACGTCGACATCGTCGAAGTGGCCGGCATTCAGCAGCCACACCTTGCCACCGAGCGGACCGGTCCCTTCTTCGTTCGGTGTCCCGATAGCGATCAGGGTTCCGGGCAGGTCAGCCATGACCTTGCTCAGACCGATGGCTGAGGCCAGGCCGGATGTCGCCATGGTGTTATGCCCGCAGCCATGGCCCATCGGCAGAGCGTCGTATTCGATCATAATCGCGATAGTCGGGCCGCCCGGTTTACCTTCGAAGACCGCCTTGAAAGCGGTGTCCAGCATTTGCTCGGCATTCTCACCCGGCTTTAAGTCGGCGGCCGGCTTAATCCCCTTCAAGCCTTTGGTTACCTTGAACCCGTGTTTTTCCAATTCGCCGGTCAGCAATTCCACCGCCTTGAATTCCGCGTTCCCCAGTTCGGGGTTATCCCAGATGAATTTGCTGATTTCTTGCAGACGAGCTTTTTCGGCGTCAATCGCGGCGACAATCTTCTGCGCCGTCGCATCAAGTTCTGGCGCCGGAACGGCTGCTTCGCTCACCGGCGCGGAAACAGCGGATGTGCTTGCCGGAGCGCTGGTGACGGAAATAGTGTCGCTGTCAGGGTCATAATTCACGGTAAAACCGAGAATTTCCGCCAAAGCCCGGAGCGAAACCATCGTCTGGCCTGCCTGGAGCGACGCTGTCACCCTGGCGCTGACATCCTCTCCGTTTACGAGCACTTTCAGCGGACTGTCGGCAAAAGCAGCAACGCCAGTACTCAGCAGCAGCAGGACGGCAACCAACAGCGCGATGCCTTTTTTTTGCAGAAACATCTTTAATCAACCCCCTTATTAATAATCTTCTATTCAAATATTCGGTTATTTACATTTTATTCCTTTTTTAGCATTTGCAGTCATTCTGTCGATTAGCGCTGGACTTTTCAACGGAATTGCTGCGTTCGGCAGTATCCGATATTCCGTCCTCTTTAGCTAACCGGCACAGATGCGGTAAGGCAGTATCAGTTTCCCGGCGAAAAAAAGGCGGCAGGCGGTCCGGTTTACCGGGCCGCCTGCCGTCGAAAGCAGGAAAAATAAATCGAAAGGAAATTGATGAAAAAAGAGGATATCTTTGCCTGCAATCAGTATTATAACGTTAAACTTATCCCTGGTAAGCACTTGGAGCGAACTCTTTCGCAGTTTCACCCGACGGATTCAAAACGACGAGCACTCCGACAAAGATAAGCAACTACTAAGATTGACAGTTTCGCACCTTCCGCGATTATCGAAAACTATCAGTCTTTCCAAAAACTGCAACTCAGCTTCTCTAAGCAAAGCCGGCTGCATAGCATATAATATAGCGAGGTGAGGACGCGTGTGTACTCTCTCCGACTTCCTTTGCTGTCTCACCATTGCAGCGATCGTGGAAACGGCCGTAATCGCCTGCGCTCTCCGGATCGGGAGAAAGAAAAGCAGCGTCAAGGCCGACCTGGCAACGTTCCGGCTAGGGCATTTCCGTATCCCCGGGTAACCGGGGTTTTATTTTTCCGGCACCGCCGCCCACTGCTCCAGCCGCTCCCGGCACCGGCAGGCCATTTCCCGCGGCCGGACTTCGAAAATGAAGTTGGTGTCATTGTCCTTGAGCAGCTTAAACAAGTACGCGAAATCGACCTTCCCGTCCCCGACCACGATGTGGTCGTTTTTCCCGTTGTGGTCATGCACATGGCAGTTACGCACGAAAGCGGCGTGCGCCTGCATGAAATCCGCCTGCTCCGGATTGTTGTACGAGTGCCCCCAATCCCAGGTCAGGTAAAGCCCTCCCTGCGGTAGCATTTCCGCCAGGACTTCCTGGACAACCAGCCGCCCGAAGTAATTAACGTTTTCAATACAGGGAAGCGTTTTCCCGGCAGCATAGTCGCGCAATTCGGTTAGCGACTCCCGCAGCACCTCCCGGTACAGGTCCGGGTACACTGTGTGCAGGGAAAGCTTTCCGTCAACCATGGTGAAGTAGACGCTGGTGCCGATATGGATGGTCACCCGGCCGGCGCCGATATCGCCGGCAAAAGCAAGGACTTCTTTCATCCGCTCCAGGCCGGCACGGTACACCGTCCGGTGCAGGTTGAGCAGGCAGATATCTTCCGGGGCATGGAGCGAAAGAGCGATGCCTCTCGCCGCGGCATAAGCCCGGATTTGTTTTCTCTCAGCGGCGGTATACTTTTCCGGGAAAAAGACCGGGACGTTGGCATTCAGTTCGACGGCATGAAAACCGTTTTCCCGGGCGAAGTCGATTGCCCCCGTTATCCCGGTTTCCCCGACGGTCGCGGCGTAACCGAGACGCGCTTTGATTTCCCCGTAAACGTTCATTTGCAACCCTCCCTATAGTTTGACGAATTTGGCTCCGACGATGCCGTTCATCCGCCGGAGTTCTTCGATTTCGCGGGCTCCGACCGGATTGTCGACGTTCAGAATCATCAGGGCCCGGCTTCCGACGTGCAGCCGGCCGACCTGCATCGTCGCGATATTGATCCGGTATTCGCCCAGGGTAGTCCCAACCATCCCGATCATCCCCGGCTGGTCAAGGTTCTCGACGAACAGCATGTAACGGGACGGATTCACATCGACTTTGTATCCGGATATCTCCACCATTTTCTGTTCTTCCCGGCCGAAGACCGTCCCGGCAAAAACGGTGGTTTCCTTCTCTCCGGCGATCCGGAACCGAACCAGATTCGGATAATCTTCCTGGCCTTTGTTTTTGCTCTCCACGATCCGAATGCCCCGGCTTTCCGCCAGCAGGAGCGCGTTGACGTAATTGACCCGATCTTTGAGAATCGTTTCCAGCAACCCTTTCAGGAAAGCGACCGTAATCATCCGCGTATCGCGTTCCGCCATCTCACCACTGCAGATAATCTCCACTTCCCGGACCGGGCCGCTGTGCAGTTGATGATAGAGCTTCCCGAATTTCTCCGCCAGGTCGATATACGGGCGCATGGCCTGCAATTCCTGCGTCGGCAGCGACGGCAGATTGACCGCGCCGGCCACCAGTTCGCCGCGCAGGACGCCCAGGACCGATTGCGCGACGCTGATGCCGACATTGTTCTGGGCTTCTACCGTCGTCGCCCCCATATGGGCGGTCATCACGACATTGGGCAGGCCGAACAAAGGATTATTGTACGAGGGTTCAGTATCAAAAACATCGAGCCCCGCGCCGGCCACCGTGCCCGCCTGCAGCGCGTCGTAGAGAGCGTGCTCGTTATAAATCCCGCCCCGGGCGCAGTTCACTATCCGGACGCCCGGCTTGACCAACTTAAGCTCCGCTTCGCCGATCATGCCGTACGTCTCTTCGGTTTTCGGAGTGTGGACCGTGATGAAATCCGCTTCCCGCAGCAAGTCCGCCAGTTGCTCCTTCCGTTCCGCCCCATACCGCCGGAAACGCTCTTCCGCGATGTACGGGTCGTAAGCGATCACCCGCATTCCGAACGACTGTAGACGGGTGGCCACGAGGGCCCCGATCCGACCCAGGCCGATAATCCCGACCGTCTTATTGAACAGCTCCACTCCTTCGAACTGTTGGCGGCCCCAGTTCCCGGCCCGCAGGAAAGCGGTCGCCTGGGGGATGTTCCGGCAGGCAGCGAGCAAAAGACCGATGGTAAGCTCGGCCGCCGAAATGCTGTTCGCTTCCGGACTGTTGACGACGACGACCCCATGCCGGGTGGCACTTTCGATATCGATATTATCGATCCCGTTCCCGGCCCGTCCGACGGCTTTCAGGCGGGGAGCGTGCGCCAGCAGTTCCTCGTCGACTTGGACGGCGCTGCGGATAATGATGGCGTCATAGTCTTTGATGCATTCGAGCAGGTCCGCTCGTTTAATTCCATAGCGGAGATCGATTTCCGCCTCCCGTTTCAGGCACTCGATCCCCTGGTCGGCAATCGGTTCGGTTACAATGATTTTCATCCTTCTATTTCTCCTCTCCGGCAAGTATCTTCTGAGCGGCTCCCACTCCGGCCCCGAAAACAACGGGGGAACCGAGACGGGCAAGCGCCATCTCCAGTGCGGCGATTGTCGCCGCCAGATCCAGCGGGCTGACATAGCCGAGATGACCGATCCGGATAATGGTGTCGGCCAGCGCCTGCTGCCCGCCGGCGACAATAACCCCGTATTCCGCCTGCAGGACTTGCCTTAAGTCTTTGACGGTGATTCCGGCCGGAACCCGGACGGCAGTCACCGTATCGGACGCGCACCGTTCATCGGCAAACAGCTGCAGCCCCATGGCTTGCACTGCCGCCCGGGCGGCCCGGCCGATCCGGGCGTGGCGCCGGTAAATATTCTCACGGCCTTCCGTTTCGATCAGCTCCAACGCTTTCTGCAGTCCGTACAGCAGGGAAAGCGCCGGGGTATACGGCGTCTGCCCTTTTTCCGCCGCCGCCTTGGCAGCCCGTAAATCCCAATAATAACGCGGCAGGCGGGCTTGTTCCGCCGCCGCCCAGGCCCGCTCGCCGAGACAGACGAGGGCAAGTCCGGGCGGAGTCATCAAGGCTTTTTGCGAACCGGACAGGACCACATCGATATTCCACTCGTCCGTCGCGAGTTCGACCGCTCCGAGCGAGCTTACCGCGTCGACGATGAGCAAGGCCGGGTGACGGCCGCGCGCCGCGCCGACTGCCTTGACATCCTGCGTCACCCCGGTCGATGTCTCGTTATGGGTGACGATGACGGCCTTGATGGTTCCGTCCCGGTCGCGCGCCAATCGCTCGGCAATGGCTTCCGGGGCAACCGCCCGGCCCCATTCGACCGGAAGCGTTTCCACCGTCAGGCCGAACGTCTGAGCCATCCGCCCGAACCGGTTACCGAACACCCCGGCGTCAACGGCCAGGACTTTATCGCCCGGAGAGAACAAGTTGACCAGCACCGCTTCCATCGCCCCGGTCCCGGCGGCGGGAAAGATAAGAACGTCTTTCTCCGTGCGGAGAACGGCCTGCAGCCCCCCGGTTATCGTCCGCAGTAAAGCGGCGAACTCTTTTCCCCGGTGATTGATCATCGGTCCGGCCATCGCTTGTAAGACCTCTGACGGTAACATCGTCGGCCCCGGCAGCATCAGGATTTCCTTCTTCATCATCTTCTGCCTCCCGTTGAAAAATAAAATACTCCCGTCCCTGAACAGGGACGGGAGTTTACCCGCGTTGCCACCCCGGTTGGCGGCACTACGCCGCCCACCTCGCTTCCGCTGTAACGGGCGGACCCGGTCTGTTTAAGATAAGCCGAAGGCAGCCGGGATTAAAACCAAAACTCCCGTCCCTGACGATCAGGGACGGGAGTTCACCCGCGTTGCCACCCTGGTTGGCGGCAGTGTGCCGCCCACCTCAGTTCCGCGTTAAAGGGCGGACCCTTTCCGGCTTGCTTCTTTCGGCCGACTTCTCCGGGGTGGATTCGGCCCGCGTTCATGTCGGTTCACACCAGCCACCGACTCTCTGTTTTTCCGGCGGGATTACTGTTCCCCATCATTGAGATATCCGTATTTGCGTGTAATGGGTATAATTATAGTCATCTTCCCCCGGCCTGTCAAGAGAAAGTTTTTTCTCTCCGGTCCGTCAGTATTCAGCCTTAATTCTTATTCCTCCCCTTGAGCACAACAAGAACCTATTAAAGGCAGCGGCGGTCACCCGGTTTCACCTTTGGTGGCCCGGTAGGAATCGGCGCTCTTTTCCCGAATTTGATTAACGGGTGGAATTGTGGGCATCATATAGCCGCCGGCTTCCATTCCAAGCAGATTACTGCTTACGGCAAACTGCCTTCAAATGATGCCGGCATTTATTAGCATTCACTGCGTCAAGACTACAAAGGAGGCCTGACATGCCGGAACTGCCGGAAGTAGAAACGATTCGCCGCGGCCTTGCCGCTACGGTCCTGGGCAAAACGATTACCGGGGCGGAGGTATTGACCGCAAAGATCATCAAGGCCCCTGCCCCGGATACGTTCAGCCGGCTCGCCGCCGGCAAACGCATCGAAGCGATCAAGCGGAGCGGCAAATATCTGCTGCTTGAGTTGTCGGAAGACTACACAATGGTCATTCACCTGCGGATGACCGGTCAGCTCAATTACTGCCCGCCCGACACGCCGGTCCGGAACTCGACCGTAGTCATTTTCCGTCTGGACGACGGGTACGACCTGCGCTTCGTCGAACCGCGCGGCTTCGGCGTCCTGTATCTTGTCCCCACCGCTGACCTCGGTACGGTGCCCGGTCTCAACCGTCTGGGCCCGGAACCCTTCTCGCCCGAATTTACGGTCGACTACCTGGCTGACATCGTGCGGGGCCGGAAAGCGAAAATCAAGTCGCTCCTGCTCGATCAGAATCTGATTGCCGGCATCGGCAATATCTACGCAGACGAAAGCCTGTTCCGGGCCGGTATCCATCCGGAACGGACGGCCGCCTCGCTCGCGCCGGCCGAAATCGAACGACTCTATCACGCTATCCGGACGGAAATTGCCGCCGGCATCGAATACCGCGGCACGTCGGTGCAGTCCTACTTCGATGTGGACGGGCGCAAAGGCAGCTACCAGGAGCATTTGAAAGTCTACCAGCAGACAGGACAGCCCTGCCCGAACTGCGGCGCGCCCATCCAGAAAATCAAGGTGGGCGGCCGCGGCACCCATTACTGTCCGGAATGCCAGCGATAAACAGCCGTATAAAGTAACCATCCGGAGCCGATGCGGCTCCGGATGGTTGTTTGCTTTTATTCGGCTTTACTTTTGGTCAGAATCTCCTCGATGCCGCCGAGGAACCATTTCTCCACTTTTTCGATGTGTTCCAGAATCTCTTTGACGCTCCAGGTATCTTCTGACGGTTTCTTCTCAATTTCTTCATCGCTCATGCCGACGAGCGACGCGAGCAGATCCCCTCTGGATTCCCAGGCCTGCGCGAGCAGCATCTGGACTTCCGTCGGCTCCGACCCGATAGCGCGGCGGGTTTTCTCGATTTGCACGATGTGATTGCGTTCGTGGCTCATGTACATCGTAATCAATTGACGGACGGAACGCTTCGTCTCGGGGTTGCTGAGTTTCAGATCAGCCGCGGGCAGATCCATCAGTTTCGCAAAAACTTCATTCCGGGTTTTCATCATCTCTGACTGGATTTTCTCCAACTCGCTGCTCATGGGCATACCTCCTCATTAATGTTACCCATATTTTACCATACGAAAGAGATAATGGCAATCTACTCAACGATTTCCCGCAGCGCCGCCACCAGCCGCTCATTATCCGCCCGACTGCCGACGGAGAAGCGGATGTGCTGCGGATAAGGCGGGAAAATATTCGTGTAGATGCCCCGGTCGAGCAGTGCCTGGAAAACTTCGGACGCCGACCGGTGCAGGTCGACCAGGATGAAGATCGTCTCCGACGGTACGCAGTCAAACCCGAGGCTCTGCAGTTCCCGATACAGGTATTCCTTCTCCGTCCGATTACCTTCCCGGCTCTTCGCCACAAATTCCTGATCGGTGAGCGCCGCGACCGCCGCCGCCTGGCTCAGGGCATTGACGCTGAACAGAGTCACTACCCGCTTCAGGCAATTAATCAACGCTTCCCCGGCGAGCGCGTACCCGACCCGCAGTCCGGCCATTCCGTACGCCTTGGAGAAAGTCCTCAGGACGACAACATTCGGATACCGGCCGAGATAGCCGGCGCTCTGCGGAAAGGCCGGGTCGGTCACGAATTCGGCGTAAGCCTCGTCAAGGACGACGATAACGTCGGGTGGCATCTGGGCGAGGAATTTCTCCACCGCCGCCGCGGTGACAATTGTCCCGGTCGGATTGTTCGGATTGCAGACGAAAATCATCTTGGTGCGCGGCGTCACGGCCGCTGCCACCGCCTCCAGGTCGTAGCGCCAGTCCCGTAAGGGAATCAGGACCGGCTTGCCGCCCATCAACTTCACATACTGGCCGAACAGGAAAAAGGTGAAATCGGCGATTATCACTTCATCGCCTTTGGCCACAAAAGCCTTGGCCAGCAAGTCAATCAGCTCCGACGACCCGTTGCCGACCAAGACGTTCTCCTCTCCGACCCCGTACCGGTTGGCGATAGCTTCGCTCAGCTCGGTCATCGCCGAATCCGGATAAAGATTGCCGTAGCGGATGCTCTCCAGCAGGGCTTTTTCCACCTGGGGCGAAAAGCCGTAAGGATTCTCGTTTTTGTCCAGCATCACCAGATCGCTCCGCCGGCGCTCTTTTTCCAGCCGGTATTTCGGCTTCATGGCCCCGGGCACGCCGAATCCGGTCACTTCTTCCCGCAGCAGTTTTTCAACTCCCATCTAATTACCCCCTTACCGATTTAGAATAAATCCGGACTTGTTCCTGAAATGATACGAGGATTCGACCTGACCAGGCCCCTTTCCTTTCCGCCGGCGTTGCCGGCAATGAAAATCCGGCAACGCCGGGAACGGCGTCGCTACTCTTTTTCGACGGGCCGGACAGCGCCCGCCGGGCCAATCACGTCAAATCGATATCATATTCCATTCTTTTTGCCGTTGTCCGGGCGATTTCCTTGCCCAGAAGCTTGCCGATCACATGGAACGACATGTTAATTCCGGCGGATATTCCGGCCGAGGTGATAATATTGCCCTGATCGATATATTTATCGCCACGCTGCACGGCAACCTGCGGGAACTCTTTTTCCAGATGGTCCAAGTCCATCCAGTGCGTCGTGGCTTTTTTGCCATCCAGCAGACCGGCTTTGGCCAGCAGGAACGCCCCGGTGCACACCGAAACCATCAACTGAACCGACTGCATTTGAGCTTTTATCCATTCGATTACAGCTTCGTTATGGAGTTCAATCTCTTCCGCCCCGTATCCCCCGGGAATTATCAAGATGTCAAAGACGGGATTGTCGGCAAAACAGCACGCAGGCAACAGCGTGAGTCCGTTCCTGGCCCGCACCGGTTCCCTGAACTGGGCCACGGTCTTGACGAGGAACGGTTTTTCGGTGCGGTCCGGGTAACTGGCGAGGGAAAACACTTCAAATGGGCCGGCGAAATCAAGGACCTCGACCTCATGAAACAGAAAGCTTCCGACTCTCCGTTGCGTTAACACGACACCACGCTCCAATCCGGCCTTAATAACCGTGACTACTTATAAAGCAAGCCCGGCATCAATTCTGCCGGGCTTGCCTGCAAGCGGGTCCTTACTTCATCAGTTTCTTGATTACTTCCGCAAAGCGACGGACACCTTCGGTAACTTTTTCTTCGTTGACCATGCTGAAGCAGAGACGGGCTTGCGTGAGCCCCTTGCTTTCATCGACATAGAACGACGGGCCGGGACGGTAGGAAACTCCGGCTTCCACCGCGCCCTTGAGCATTTCGAGTCCGTCAATGCGATCCTCCGGCGCAGTTACCCAGAGGAAATAGCCACCCTTCGGTTTCGTCCAGATGACGCCTTCCGGCATGTACTTATCCAACGCCGCCAGCATCGCGTCTTTCCGGCTCTTATAGAGACGTTTGGAAAGCTCGACGTGCTTTGTCAGGTAGCCGCGGAGGCTGAACTCGGCCGCCATCGCCTGGGTCAGAGGACTCGCCATCAGGGAGGTGACACCCTTCGCGAGAACCAACCCCTGAATCAGTTCGGGCTCGGCAACTACCCAGCCAAGGCGGGTACCGGGAGCGAACGTCTTGGAGAAGGTCGTGGTGTAAACGACCAGTCCGCTGTCGTCCAGTGAACGCATCGTCGGCAGTTCTTCGCCTTCATAGCGGAACTCGATGTACGCGTCATCCTCGAAGATGATGACCCCGTACTTTTTGGCTATCTCAATTAAGGCTTTGCGCCGTTCCAACGAAAGGCTGACCCCGGCCGGATTTTGATAGTTCGGCAGGATGTACATGAATTTGACTTGAATGCCGGCAGCTTTCTTCTCGGCCAGCGCTTTTTCCACCATCTCGGGAATGACGCCGTCGTCATCGATCGGCACCGGAATCATATTACAGCCGTGGGCTTTGAAGGAGGAAACGGCGCCGGAGTAGGACGGCTCCTCGATGATGATGTAGTCGCCCGGGTTCACAAACACCTTGCACATCAGGTCGAACGCCTCGGTGGACCCGTTGACGATCATGATGTTATCGATGGTCGCCCGCTGATTCTTGGAGTTGGCAATGTCGACGATGTGCTTCCGCAGCTTCGGGTACCCGGCCGGGCTGCCATACTGCAGAGCCTGGTCCGCTTCGTTGTCCATGATGTAAGCGGTAATCTCTTTGATTTCTTCGCGCGGGAAGTAATCGGGATCCGGGAAGCCGCCGGACAGGTGGATGGCATCCGGCTTCAGACCGGCCAGAATCTGGTTGACCGGCGAGGGCTGGGCCATCTGCATCATGGGAGTGAACAGATGAGCGTACTTGGACATTGAATAACCTCCTTTAAATTATTATTGCCACGGTCGGGTCTTTAGCAGTAAGCAAGAAAAATCTGTATACCCGTACCCACTGATATATTCGTGAACCGGCAATGAATTCCTTTCATTCCGGAAAAAATTCGCCCGCCGCACCTCCCGGAAGTCGGAGCGAGCAGCCTTCCGGTCTCAGTGCCATCGTTTGCCTGCCGGCGGCAATCTCAATGCTTAACCTCGGGATCGACAAACTCGATGGAATCCAGCAGCGAGCGGAAGCTCTGCCGAAAAGCCTGCAGATACTCTTCCCGCAGCAATTTTTGTTCTTCCTTCTCCGTCTCCGTCAGTCCTTCACTCCGCCCCTTGCGGGCCAATTCATTAATCCGCTGGATCTTGTCACCGCTCAGCAATCATTTCACCTCCCGGGCACCGCGCCCGGCAGCCGGGGCAAGCAGGCAGCCGGCCGTCAGCCCGGCTGCCGCCAGGCTATCCAACACAGCTTGCTTTTCCCGCCGGGGTGGCATCCTCTCGCGCCAGACCGGATGGGAGAACAGGCGCCGCACGGCAACCCGAACCGTGTGCCGCTGCGCTTCGCTGAACCGCTCACCGTAACAGACGGCTCCGTCCGGCTCCCGCCCGAGCCCCGTCCGCAGGGCTTCGGCCAGGAGCTTCACCCATACCGGCATCACCCTGACCCGGAACATCACATCCGGCCGGGCGGCTCCGCCGGTCGCGGACGCAGGTAAACCGGACTCGATAATGCACCTGAGTACATAGATAAGATTGTCGTATTCCTCCGCCCGCATATTCTCCGCCGCCGCGAGGGGAACGGAGAGCGGTTCGGGCCGAACTAAACAACGGACGAGCAAACGGAACATCGCTTCCGACATGGGTTTCGTTTTTTCCGGTCCGACAAAGGCGCCAGCATCGACCGCATCGCCCGCCAGCTCGGCAACCGCCCGGACAATGCAGTCTCCCGCCCGTCCCTTGGACAGACGGAGCTGCTCGCACAGCAGGCCATATTCGCTCACGTCCCGGTCGGGATGCCGCAGTTTCCACTGTCGGATCGGTTCCTGATGCAAATGCCGGAGGTGTTCGGCCAGCGGCGAAACTTTACTCCGCCTTTGCCCGTACGATTCACTGTGGGACGCCGTAACCGCGGCCGCGGCATCTGCGGCCGGCAGATCGACAAATACTTTGCAGTCAAGCACCGCATTGTCGTTGCCGAGAAGCTGGGCCGCCGCCCGATGCTTGCCGTCGATCAGGCAAAGCCGCTCTTCCGTCAGCCGGCAGACGGCCGGACTGAGCTGCACCTGCCGCTTGAGCAGCGCGGCCAGGCGGATAACCCGTCCGTGGTTGATATCACTGGCGACATCTGCCGCCGCCGTTTCGATGAAACGGAAGGGGATCTGGTGATAAAAATAGTATGCCCCGGTGTTGGGGCAGCAATAGAGGCGCAAGACCTCCCCTTCGAAGGAAACGAGCATTTTCGCCCGATTGACGACTACCCGCGGGCTTTCTTTCCGGCCGCGGTAAATATCCTCGAAAGCCGGCGCGTATCCACGGTCGATCTTGGCGATCTCCCTCGCTGCGGCCGGGTCGGCTGACCCGTACCGGTGGGCGCAAAATCCGTGCAAAGGCACGATATCCTCAGATCCGTCAGTGTTGCCGCCTGCCGCTGCCGGTCCGATCCGGCCGAAACGGACATCCTTGGGATCGATGATATCACCCAGGCAAATATAGCATTTGTACTTCCAGTATTCAAGAATTTGCCGTTTCCGTTCCTCCGAGAGAGACAGATCGCCCGCCACCGTCGGTCCCCCCAGTCCATGATATCTTTTCCTCGGTCATTGGTTTGCGAATACCGTCAAACAGTATTCCTAAAACTTATTCAACATTTGGCCGGGTTCTCCTTTTCTTCCCGCCCCGCGGCCGGAAGTCGGCCGTGAATATCCGGTTGAACCGGCGGGGAAGATTTGATATGTTAGTAAGGAGTGCAGCCTTTGCGGCGAGGCAGCTGACGAGCTTGAACCGGGCAGCCGGCGGGTACGGAGTATGGTTGGACAACCCGGCAATCATCTGAAAGAAGAAAAATTGGGGAGGACTAAGATGGAATTTATCCCGATCGACACCGAGAAATGGGAAAGAAGCTTCTATTTTGACCATTATCTGAACGAAGCCAGATGTACTTACAGCCTGACGGCGAACATCGACATTACTGCGCTGAACACGGAACTGAAAAGCAAAAGGCTCAAACTGTACCCCGTGCTGCTGCACATGCTGGCGACGGTGGTGAACCGACACCGGGAATTCCGGACCTGCTTCGACGCTTCGGGCCGGCTGGGCTACTGGAGCCGGATGTCGCCCTGTTATACGGTCTTCCATACCGATGACAAAACATTTTCGAACCTCTGGACGGAGTACTGCGATGAGTTCCCGGAGTTCTACGCCAGGTACCTGGCCGATATCCGTAAATATGGCGACAGCAAACACTTCTATCCCCAGGGAGGTGAGCCGCCTTATACCTTTCCGGTCTCCTGCCTTCCCTGGGTCAGTTTCACCGGGTTCAATCTGAACATTTACTCCGCTGGCACTTACCTCCTGCCGATTTTCACCATCGGGAAATATTTCGGACAGGAAGGCAAAATCCTGCTCCCCTTATCACTGCAGTGCCATCACGCCGTCTGCGACGGCTACCATGCCAGCGTGTTCTTAAATGAACTGCAACTCCGGTCCGACCGCTGTCTGGAATGGCTGCCGGCCTGATCGCAAGAACTTGTGAGCATCTTGTTTTGCGCTCGCTTTATTCGGCATGCCTTTGCCCTGCCAAGACAGAACCTGAATTACTCCCTGCCGTCGGCTGCGACTGATCAGAGAATGTTGCCGGGGAGCGGCAATTCCCGTTTGGGGATATGCTCGATTATTTTTTCGAGTACGGCGAGTTCATTTAAACCGTGTTCTCTGTCCCGCACCAGCACAAATTCCTTCATACTGACCAAACTCTGTTCGATGCTGTCTATCTCCCGGTGGTCGATCAGCATCTGCCAGTAAGGAATGATCTTTTCCCATTTCTGCTCGAAAACGGCGATCCGGCTGTCGACCAGCTCCCAGTTCTCCGTCTCCAGGCCTTGGCGGAGATCGGCAAGCATGGAAAGCGCCGCGTCGGCCGTCCGGCCGATGTACCAGTAAGAAAACAGCGCCAGCAGTAAGAGCAGTAAAAAGGTTAGGATTATCGCCTTCGGTTTCATTCATTTCCCTCGCTTCGGTTGGACAAACAGTTTTCCGTTGGCATCGCAGGAAACAAAAAACAGGCGTTCCGGTTCAGCCGGGAAGCCCTGATTCCGCAATTGATTCAACAGCCATTCCTTATTTTTGCCTGCCAGTTTCAGACTGTTCGCGTTAACCTTGCCGTCGAGAACCAACGCAACCGGCAGTCCCTTGTCCGCTACGGGAAGATTCATGTCCTGAACGGTAACCGGACGATGTTGCGCTTTCGGCAACACACTCAAGTCACCGTTCGTTTCCAGAATCGCGTAATCAACTTCACTGATGTCGGGAAAGTTTTTGGTCCGCAGTTGTTCCAACAGGTCGTTGATATTATAATTCAGCCGGAACAGTTCCGCTTCGTCGATCTGTCCGTGCTTAATCAGGATATTGGGTTTGCCGCTTAAGAGCGCCCGCGCTTTTTCACTCTTGAGGTTGACATATGACACCGTCGCCTGCAAAACGAGCAGCATAAATATGGGCAGCAAGCCGTTGACAAGCGGGATGCCGGTTTCCTGCATCGGGATGGCGGCCAATTCGGAGATCATCAGCGCGATGACGAATTCGGCCGGCTGCAACTGGCCGATTTCCCGCTTACCCATTAACCGCGTGACGGTAACTACCGCCGCAAATAAAATAATCGTTCTTATCAGAACAACCAGCACTCTTCTCCCTCCTTCCACCCTATTATTGACGTTGGAAAGAGGAAAAATGCGGGCGGCGCCGCAAAAACCGGGCGCCGGTATCGCAAGCCGCTCCACAGACAGAGGAGGCCGCGCAAATGCGCAGCCTCCTCTGATTCCTCGGTCAGTTATTGTTTCCCCCGGAGTTCGAGCGGTGTTCGTCCAGATACTGCCAGTACGCTGCCGCCAAAATTGCGGCTGCGAGCAACGGAGGAAACTCGGCGGCCGTGCCGTCGACGTCAAAACCGACTACCGCACCGCCCAGCCGGCCGGTAATTCTCTCCGCCTGCCAATTCAGATCAACGGTGAACCCGATTATCTCGCCGCCCACCCGGCCGGTCACGGTGCTGCCGTCGCAAGTCAGATTGATATCCGCTCCGGCAACGATACCTCCGATCCGTCCGTCGATGGCAGCCTGGTCATAAGTCAATTGGATATCCTTGCCGGCAAAGCTGCCGCCCAGACGGCCGCTGACCGTCCCGTCCGCCACGTCGAGCCGCAAGTCTTTCCCGAAAATACCGCCGCCCAGACGGCCGTCCACCCGGCCGTCCCGGTAATCTGCCCGGACATCCCAGCCGCCGAGTTCTCCGCCGATCCGGCAGGCCAAAAGTCCCACGTTCAGCCCCCCCAAAAAATCTGTCCGGCGGGTCGCCCCGCCGGAGTCTAGACCGATGACTATTTTTTCTGACCGTAGCTGGAAGCGAGGAAAGCTTTCTCGCGGTTCATCGTCTCCATGTCGAGGGCGACCGGCTGGCCGATAGCGCAGGCGCAAATATAGGTGATAGCCGCCCGCTCCACCAATTCCGCCCGGGCGTACGCCTTGGCCATGTCGGGACCGACGCCGACAGCGCCGTGATTCGCCATGAGCGCCCCGTTTTTGCTGCCAAGAGCAGCGGCGGTCGCGGTCGCCAGTTCCGGGGAACCGGGGATGCCGTATTCGGCGCAATCAACGCTGCCTCCAATGGAAGACACCATGCTGTCCAGAATCGGCGGAATCGAATTCCGCGTCGCCGCCACGGCGCTCGCATACAGCGAGTGGGTGTGCACGACGGCGTTGACATCCGGCCGGTTCCGGTATATTCCGGCGTGCAGGGAAGTTTCGATGGACGGTTTGCGGCTGCCTTCAAGCACCTTGGCATCAAGGTCGGCCAGGACGATGTCATCCGGTACCAGTGCTTCGTAATCCATTCCGCTCGGTGTAATCAGGAACTTGTCGTCGCCGGGTAGCCGGGCACTGATATTACCGCCGGTGCCGGTGACGAGTCCGGTGCGGATCAGTTTCTTCCCCGCCTCGATAATCTCTTGCTTCAGTTTGAGCAGGTCTTCACTCATTGTCTTACCTCCTTCATATTAAGCCCCTGGCGCTCGCCAGTGCGCTCATCGCCTCGAACTGCTGGTAAAAGAAGAACCATTTGTCGTACAAGCCGTCATAGAGAGCTAACTGTTTTTCCTCCGGATCGATGCTCGCTTCGAATTCGACCAGTGCCTCCGTCCCGGCCGCAAAATCCGGATAGACCCCGGCGCCTACCCCGGCGCAGACGGCACAGCCGAGGGAAGTCACTTCTTTGCGCCGGGAAACGACCACGGTCCGGTTTGTAACGGTAGCCAGGATTTTCAGCCAGACGGCGTTTTTCGTACTGCCGCCGCCGACATAGAGACGGTCCTGCCTGCCGCCGGCAAGCTCCGCAATCTGTTCGATGTTACCGCGGATAGCGTAAGCCATGTTCTCCAGGATCGCCCGGATGAATTCCTTACGGCCGGAAATTTCCGGAGTGCGCGGCCGGATACCGATAAAGCCGTTCAGCAAAGAATAACCGCGGCTGACATTACTGATGAGCGGGCCGGCGAACGCCATCACTCCGTTCGAGCCGGGCGGCACATCGGCCGCCTCAATATTCATCCGCTCGAACTCCTCGCTGCTCAGCCCGTATTCGGGCAGCAGCTCGCTGAAGGAAAACGCATCGCGGAACCAGCGGTACGATATTCCGGTCGCCCGGGCATTGCTTTCGAGCACCCACCGGCCGGGCACGACATGGCAGCCCGTCCACATGCGGTATTCCGGATCGACTATGGGGATATCCGTAACGAGCTGCACCGGCGCAGTTGTTCCGGCCACAGCCGCGAGATCGCCGGGATTGATTGCTCTCATGCCGAGCAATCCGCACTGCGTGTCGGCGCCGCCGACAACTACCGGGGTTCCCGCCGCCAGACCGGTTTCCGCCGCCGCTTTTGCGCTGACCTGACCGACCACGGTTCCGGCCGGATAGACCGGGGCCAGAATCGACGAATCGATTTGCAGTTCGGCGGCCAATTCCTTTGACCATACATGTCCGCTGATATCGTACAGAAGAGTTTCGCATGCATTGGTCGGCTCGGAGCAGAAGGCATTACTCAGCCGGTAAATCACCCAGTCATTAATCAACAGCAGCCGGGTAGTCGCGGCGTATACTTCCGGACGGTGCTTCTTTAACCAGAGCAACCGGTTCGGGGCAAACATCGCCTCCGGCCAGTGTCCGGAAACGCCGTAAATTCTGCTCCCGTATTGCTCGGACAGAATTTTGCCCTCAGCTTTGGCCCGGGAGTCGAGATTCGGGCCGGCGTAGATTTCCCGACCTTTCTGATCCAGCAGGACAATTCCTTCCCGCTGGCTTGTCGTACTGACCGCAACGATGTCTTCCGCTTTCACCCCGCCGTCTCGCATCGCCGCTTGCACCGTTTCACAGATTGTCCGCCAGAACTGTTCGGCGGAAAATTCCGTTCCGTCCGGCGCGTCCGGAGGAATAAAATACGACCATTCCCGGTAGGCGGTGTGGACTTTTTTTCCGTCCAGGCTGATCAGCAAGCAGCGGCCGGCTCCCGTGCCGGCGTCGATTGCCGCCAGATATTTTTCTCCCGCCAATCCTTATCCCCCCTAAAAACTCTATTTGAGCACTTCCGGGTTAGCCACGTATTTGGGCCGTCCCCCCTTGAGATATCTTTCCACGTCTTCGGCCATAATCAAGGTATGGTGGGCAACCACGTCGTCGGTCGCTCCGCAGATATGGGGAGTGACGAGCACGTTGGGCAGGCCGAGAAGCGGGTTGGCCGGATCGATCGGCTCTTGGTCGAAGACATCCAGGGCCGCGCCGGCAATAGATTTACCGGCGGCCGCCGCGCCGACCGCCGCTTCGCTCACCACCGCGCTGCGCGAGGTGTTGATGAAATAGGCCGTCGGCTTCATCAGCGCGATTTCCTTAGCTCCGATCATCCCCTTTGTCTCCGGGGTAACATTGACATGGACAGTAACGAAATCGGATGCGCGCAGTAATGTTTCCAGACCGACCAGTTTTACTCCGAGCTCGGCCGCCGCGGCCGGGTCAATATACGGGTCAAAGGCGAGCACTTCCATATCGAAAGCCAGCAGGCGCTTGGCTACCAAACGGCCGATCGCGCCCAAGCCCACAATGCCCGCCGTCCGGTGCCAGAGTTCAAAGCCGCGGAACTGCAGATAAGGACTTTGGTTGTTCGTACCCCACTGCCCCTGCCGCAACGATGCGACTGCAGCTTCCATGTTTCTCGCCAGCATAATCATGTAGCAGACGGTCATCTCCGCCACCGAGTAAGCATTCCTGGCCGGGGTGAACAGGACGGGGATGCCGCGCTCCGTCGCCGCCTTGATATCGACATTGACCGGATTACCACGGCAGCACCCGATCAGTTTCAGATCCGTTCCGGCCGCGATTACCTCGGCGGTTACCGGATCAAGCTCAACGATTAAGATATCCATGCCTTTAACTTGCTCCGCCATCTGTTCCGGAGTTTGCTTAACCTGGGTCTGCCCCCAGCCGCCGTAAGCGATATCCGCATACTTCCCGAGTATCTGGGCTCCCTCGGCCGTAAAAGGCGCCGTTACATAGGCTTTCATGCCCAACCTCCTTCGCGCAATTAATTATGCCAAATCTTATTTGTTATTCGACGGCGGCAACAGTTTTCCTTTTCCCCGCCGCCGGCTTCCTTCTCCCGCCGTTATGTTTTACGTCTTCCGGTCCGTTATGCACGCCGGCCTGGAACGGTGAATAAAAAAAGTACCGGAGGTCCCGGTACTTCTTCAGCTATTATCTCAGTTAACCCCTTCGAGCATCCGAATTGTCTTTTCAGCCACCCAAACAGCTTTCATCGCGGTCACCAGACTTTCCGCATTCCGCCGGCTCATGCCTCTTTCCCGGCCGACAACTTTAATCGTCTCCACGACCCTGCCCTTACGGAAGGAATCGCACTGCGCCGCCCGGGCACGTCCTTCTTCCCGGGTAATGTCCGGCTGCTTCTTGTGGTAGCAGTGCATAACGGCAGCACATTCAAAGCAACTGGAAATTTCACTTCGGCGGATGGCCATGCCTTCACCCCCAAAAAATCATTGCCTTTGTATATTCGTCCATTTTCAGTTATTTATTAAGGACAATATCGGGCAATCTGATGCGATAATATGGGAAAGCCAGGCATAATTCCGCATCATCTTGGCGGTATCGCAGGTTTCCGTCGAAAAGCTCTTATTTCAAAAAGCCTTGCAGGATGGTGTCTTCCGCCTCCTGCTCCGATAATCCGAGGGTCATCAGCTTAACAATCTGCTCCCCGGCAATCTTCCCGATTGCCGCTTCATGGATAAGCTGGGCTTCCGGTGAATGGGCGGCAATCTCGGGAATGGAGCGAATCTGCGCCTCCTGCATGATGATCGAATCGCACTGGACATGACCGCGGCTCTTATTATGGCCGACCAGCCGCGGATAGAAAATCTGCCGCGACTTGTCCTGCGCCACAGAGCGGGAAACAATTTGGGCAGTCGCATCTTCACCCAGCAAATCGACCGTTATCTTTGATTCCGCATCCTGCTCCCCGTGGGTGAGCAGGCGTTCCGACACCAGCAGGAAAGCGTTCTTGGCCAGCCTGGCCTCCGTCTCCCGCACCGTATTGTCGACACCGCGGATCTGCACCATTTCCATTTCCGCCCGGCCGCCTTCTTCAATTTCAATAATGGTTTTGGGGTTGAGAACCCGCCGCCCTTTTCCCGCCCCCTCGCCGTAATGCTTTTCGACGTATCGGACCCGGGCGCCGGGACGAATGATGAAAGTATGAATACCGTTATGCTCGGCGTCCGCATCGCCCGGGTTATGAATCCCGCAGCCGGCTACAATCGTCACATCCGCCCCGGCGCCGATGTCGAAAGTATTGTAGACCATATCCTGCAAGCCGGCGGCGGTAAGGAGTACCGGAATATGAACGCTCTCGCCCTTTGTTCCCGGTTTGATGATGACATCGATTCCCGGTCTATCCTGCTTCGGGATAATTTCGATATTGGCGGTGGAGGAGCGGCCGACGCTTTCCCCGTTCTTGCGAATATTGTAAGCTCCCTGAGGAACGGCGTGCAAGTCGGCAATCGCCTCCAGAAGCCGGTTATCGGTAGCATTCAGCATCCTGGCCCCTCCTTTCCACGCAGTCCAGCCCGCAGGCGCAGGCCGCATCGTCCATGATTTGCGGCCAGATGACTTCTTTCCGGCCCATTTCCTTAACCATCCCGTCAACCATGAGGATAATCTCGTCGGCCTGTTCCAGAATTCTTTCCTGATGCGAGATTATCACATAAGTAGCTGTGGTCTCCCGGTGCAGCCGCCGGAACGTGTCGGTCAGGCGGCCGAAACTCCACAAATCAATCCCGGCTTCCGGTTCGTCATAAATCGCCAAATGCAAATTCCGGGCCAGCAGCGTCGCGATTTCGATGCGTTTCAATTCGCCGCCGGACAGACTCGCGTCGACTTCCCGTTCCAAATAATCCGACGGACAAAGGCCGACCTCGTAAAGCAGGCCGCAGCTTTTCTCATCCAGGCTTGTCCCGGCGGCAAGCTGCAACAACTCTCTGATCTTCAATCCTTTGAAGCGCGGCGGCTGCTGAAAAGCGTAGCCGATACCGAGTTTCGCCCGCTCGGCAATGCCGAGATCGGTAATGTCCCGTCCGTCCAGAATAATCCGGCCGGCCGTCGGCCGGTAGATACCCATGATTGTTTTGACCAGGGAAGTTTTCCCGCTGCCGTTCGGGCCGGTTATGACGTACATCCGACGGTCTTGCAACGTCAGATTGATTTCTTTCAGAATCTCCGTCCGTCCCTTTTCCCCATCGACCGCCAATGTCAAGTTCTGCAGTTCAAGCACTGTCCTCACCTCTCGTTTTCGGTGTTGATGAACACGAACTATTATACCTCTTTTTACCGGGAAAGAAAACAAGCAACCGGCTTGTCCGCTCCGCCGGGTATCAAACCCGGACGAACGACCGGATGCCGTCTTCGACCGCGGAAGCTTTAACCGGGTCGCCGGCGATGTCGCCCGGCGCATCAACCCGCGGCAGAAAAACACCGCCGCGGTATTTTGCTTCCAGCATCAAAGCGAACAGACGGATCGACTTCACCGCGCAGTCAAACATATCGGGATAGTCGGTACCGCCACACAACAAGGCAAACACCCGGCGACGGCGGCGAAAATCCGGGTCGTTAATCAAAGACTGCTTCTGGAGATATTTGACGGCCCAAAACGGCTGACTCCGGTCAATGAAAGCTTTCGTCAGCGCCCCCAAATTTTGAAAATGGATGGGTGCCGCCAGGATAATCATTTCGGCCGTCAGCAGCCTTTCGGAGACCGGCGGCAGGTCATCCGGCAAAACGCACCGGCCGCTTTGCGCGCAGGCGCCGCAGGCCTGACAGGCAGAAAAATTCAGATCCCGCAGGTAAATTGTCGTGGCGGCGACACCAGCCTGCTCCAGAGTATGGCCGGCAATCGCCGCCATCGTATCGCTGTTTCCGCCGCGGCGCGGACTGCCGGCAATCAGCAGCGCTTTCGTCATCAGTCTTTCTCTCCTTGAGCTGCGTCCGGCGGCTTGCACCGGATTGAGCGGCCCGGCTATTCTGCCGGCTCCAGAACGCTTTTGCCTTTGTTGAAGCGCAGCGCGACTTGGCCGAGGATCCCGTTGCGGTTCTTCCGGATGTGCAGGCTAACCGGGCAGACCTCGCTGCCATCGTCCGCCCCTTCACCCGACGGGCAATCCAAATGCATAATCACATCCGCCGTGTACGGTACGGCGGCAATCCCTTCCGTCCCGTCGCTGTCCGCCGCCTCCCCGACGGAAGCCGCCAGCACCGGGCAGCCGTATTTCTGGGACAGTCTTTTCAACGCCAAAGCGTTATAGCTGTCGAGCATTGCCTGGCTCAATTCCGGCATGGGTTTATCAACCGGCAGCCTCTGCAGATAATCAATGATTACCACCGGCGGCGCTCCGAGTTCGTTGCTGGTCTGGTAGACATACGAATCGATGATATCGGCCGAAACCGGCCCGCTGCCTTCGACGGTCCAGATGTACGCCGCTAATTTAGCGTACACTTGATTAGCCTCCCTGATGACAGCCGGGTCGGTTTTCCCGGCAAACACATCCCGGATCGGAACCCCGGCCAGGCGGGAGATGCTTTTCGCCCATAACTCAAACGCCGACATCTCCAGCGAGACGAAGATTACCGGCACCCGGTTCGCCGCCAGATGGTCGGCGACGTTCTTCAGAAAAGTCGTTTTCCCGCTGCCAGGGCGGCCGGTAAGAACATACAGGCCGGCGAGCAGGCCGCCGAAAAGCAGTTCGTCGAGCCCGGCAAAACCGGTGGGAAGCCCAACCATCTTCTTCTCATGGCGACGGGTGTATTCCTGGACAAAAACGTTCAAATTTCGGGCATCGGACGGAAACTGCCGGTATTTGCCCCACTCTGCCGCCTGATACGCCAGGAGGGAAAAGTTCTGGGCGGCGTCTTTGGCCCGCCGGAAAAAATCGTTGACGTCCTTGATGCCTTCCGGCAAATCGATGAAGTAGACGGCAGCGGCTTTTTCACTGATTTGGCGGGCGACCTGATCCCGCCCGATACGCCCGACCTCGTCGTTATCAAAACAAATAAATACGTGCTTGCCGGCAAATTTGTCCGCCCAGCCCGGCTTGAAGCTGTTGGGCCCAAAGAGGCCGACGGCAGGGAAGTTCGCCTGGATCAGAGTCAGAGCGTCGATTATTCCTTCGCACAGGAAAACAGTTTCACTGCTGCCGATTACCGCCTCGTTGAAGATCACATCGGGATTGATGACCAGATTGCCGGGAAGGTTTTTGTACGGCGGCTGTTTGTTGTCTCCCGCCCGCCCGATGATGTTGACCACTTTGCCTTCCGCGTTCTTGATCGGAAAGATATAGCGGTCCTGAAAATAATCGCCCAGAGCCCCGGAGTTTTCGATGAAGCCGAACCGCACTCCGTCGTCATACCCGATCTGAAAGGCCTCGATTATACTGTCGCTCAAACCGCGCTCGTATAAATAAGCCCGCGTCTCGGCTGTCAGCCGGTCATGGTAATAGCTGACCAGTGAATTCAGATCCGGCTTTTTGATTTTTTCTTCCTGCACCGCCACGGTCTGCTTCGGTTCCTCCACCGCAATACCCCCTTCAGGTTGTTTCCTTTTGGCCGGATATAGCTGTATCAATTAATCTATTCGCTAATTGCGCCGTTATTCCTGTTCCACGGGGTCGGGTAACTGCTTCCGTGGCAGAGCGGCGAATAATAAAGCAGCGCGGCCGCTGCCCGCGCTGCTGCTGAAGCTTTATTGGATATCAAGACGGCGAGCTTTCGGTGGCACCGTTTCCGCTTTCGGGATCGTGATCGACAGAATCCCGTTTTGATATTCCGCCCTCGCTTCTGCCGCCTTGACTGCCTGGGGCAGAGGAACGACCCGGGAGAAACGACCATAAAAGCGCTCTGCCCGATGGACATTCTCAGCCTTGAATTCGCCGCTCCGTTTAAATTCGCCCGCCAGTCGCACCGCGTCCTCATCCACAGTTACGTCAATATCTTCTTTTGCAACCCCGGGCAGCTCGGCGGCAATTTTGAACTCGCCTACTGTTTCGTAGATATCGACCCGGGGCGCACCCAAACCACCGGCGCAAGCAAACGGATTCGCCAAAAAGAGATTACCGTACTCACTTCGCACCCGATCGATATCCCGGAAAGGGTTCCATTCAATCAAGCTCATTTTATCCCCTCCTTTCATGCCATCTCATTTTTATTATCTATCATTCTTTTTCGCTTATTCGCGTTTCCGCGCGGCAATCTTCATACATTCTTGACAACCTGCCGATAAGATTCCGACAGACGGACGGTATACTGAAACTGCAAGCAACAAAACAAAGGAGGCAACCCAATGAAAGCAAACCGATTGTCAATTGTCGCCCTGACCGTAGTTCTGATTAGCGCAGTACTGTTCTCCGCCGGAGCCATCGCCGCCGCCGGACCGGCGGCCGGCACTCCCGCCGGACGGAACGCGGGCAGCCTGTGCCTGGGTATCGGATGGAGCCAGGGCGGCATGCTGTCAACCGTCGCCGACTTGCTCGGGCTGACGCCGGACGAGATCGCCGCCGAGCGGCAGGACGGCAAATCAATGACGGAAATCGCAGCAGCGCAGGGCATCAGCGAAGCGGAACTGACGGAGGACATTATCGCCGCCCGGTCGGCCGCTCTCGACGAGTTGGTCAATGAAGGCCGGATTACCAAAGAGCAGGCTGACGCCCACCTGGCGTATATGGCGGAGAGAGTTGAAGCAAACATCAACAGTGATGCCGCCTGTCTGGGGAGCGGACTTGCCGGTGGTTTCGGCGGCGGCCGGATGGGCCGGGGCAGCGGCGGACGCGGTGCCGGCTGTGGTAACGGCTGGCAGAATCAAGCCCGTGCCAACCAGTAGCAGCCACAAAATCCGAAGGGCCGTCTGATCAGACGGCCCTTCTTTTTTCGATAGCGGACCAACCGGCAGGGAAGCCCGGCACCGCCCGCTTATGAACCTTAGTATATTCATTTTGATAACGGTCAACCGCTAATAAACAGAAATCACTGGCTTTGCCTACTCCCAATACTCCGGCACCCGGCGCGGGTCGGTCACCTTCCGGGAGGTAATTACGGCAGCCGTCAGCATCAGCCCCCCGAGCAGGTAAAACAAGGCCACGAATGAATAGCGGTCGGCGATGAAACCGGACAAAACCGGGGCGAGCACGCCGGTAATCCCGCCGATAAGAGTGGTCGTTGCTATATAAGTGGGGCGGTTGTCCGGTTTCCCAAACTCCATCTGGATTGTATCCAAGCTCAGTACCTGACCCCCCATAATAAACCCGCTGCCGATGAAAAAAAGGATAAAGGCCGAATATGTGTTCAATAAGGGACTGGTGAAATAAGCGGCAGCTAGAAGAATGGTGCAGATTTCCACGATGCGCTTGAACCCCAGGCGGTCGGCCGTTTGCCCCCAGATGAAAGTGCCGCAGGCCCAGGCCGTCAGATTGACGGCCGTGAATACACCGAGGTGCGAGCCGGTCATTGCTATCCGCTGACTCGCAAAGATGATGAAGAAAGGCGCCCCGTAGTAGCCCAACTGCAGCAAGGAACGCAGAAAGCAATATTTGGCGAAGTTCCGGTCTGTGCGCAGGAGGAGCGGCACGGACCGCAGTTTCATCCACACCGAGGCTTTGACCCCGGCGGCCGGGGACGGCTCCTCCTTCAACCGGGACAATAGCCACAAATCGATGAGGTGAACGGCAAAAGCCAGAAAGAAGCAAACCGCATACCCGGTCGGAGCTCGGTAAACGGCACCGCCCAGATAAGAGAAACGACCGACCAGCAGACCAGCCAGCCCGCCGGCCGCCGCCTGCGCCCCCACCGACAGCGAATTCCGGCGGCCGAAGTATTCACCCCGCCGTTCGACGGGGATGATTTTGGCCATGAAATCGAAAAAGGAAAGTATATAAATCCCGTTACCGAAATGGCAGAGAGCGTACAGACAGACGATTGCGGCGAGAGCAACGGAAGGTGGCAGAAACAGCAAGGCCAGCCCCATCAACAGCCAGGGCACCCGATAGAACAAACCGTACCGAAGCATCATCCCTTTTTTCTCCGGCAGATGTTCGATGAGCGCGGTCCCGATGAGTTGGGAAGAAACAAATCCCAGATTCATGACCGTCCCCATCAGGCCGACAATCTGGTTTGACCCGCTGAGGTCGAAAATCAGTTTGGAGAAAATGCTGGACATATTGTACAGGCCCATACCGGCATAGAAAAAAAGCCCCTGGGCAATCCCGTACGGATAATTATAGCAATAATTTACTGCCACCCGTTCCTGGTACTCGGTAATATTTATTTTTCCTCCGTCCGGTACCGCCATGAATTGCTCTCCTTCCGTCTCTTTCCGGTTATAAGCAGATAACAAAGTAAACGAGAGTATTCTCTTCGACCTCCCCAAATCCCTCCCGCCTGCCAATATCCGGAATCACTAATCCGAAATATTTCCAGGCGGTGCGGCAGGCGGCGAAAACCCTTCGGGCGAACAGCGCTGATTGTGTTACAATAGAAGCAGGCTAAACTTTGGCTGAAAGGGATGAAGATGATGACGGAAGCGGAAAAACGCATTCCCCTGTCCGAAGCGGTCCGGGAAGTCGAACTGGTCAGCCGCCGCCTTGGCCTTCTCCATCTGGCCTTCGCCCGGACACTCGTCGATGAGCTGGGTGAAGCGGCCGGCAAAGACCTAGTCCTGCGTGCAATCAAGTATTACGGCCGGCTGGTGGGTGAAAGGGCGAAAGAGGACGTCGAAAAGCAGGGAATCCCGGCCATCCCGGAGAATTTCAGTGCCGGCACTGCCCGAAGTCTGCCGCGCATCGGCATGCACGAAAAACATGCGGCGGTTGAAGTCGACGGGCAGAAACGCTCACAGGTCTACGGCTGCGCCATGGCCAGAGTCTGGCGGGAATACGGGGAAGAGGAACTGGGCAGCCTGTACTGTTTCGTCGATCCGGCCAAATACATGTATTATAATCCAGCGTACAAATATGTCCATACCCGGTCAATGCCGGTCAGCGGCGGCGACTGCTGTGAATTTGCCACCTTGCCGACGAGTGAAGAAGAAAGGAAGGATTTCTTCGACACCGGCAAGGACTGGACATACATCGACGGCAAGATTGCCAAACGCGACGAATAGAGTTATACTTTCCCCCGGTAATCATACTTGATCGTTGGCAAACGGACAGACGCCAGGCGGCGTCTGTCCGTTTTTTCGTTGGCGTTTTCCAATGCAGGTCGGCCCAACTGCTTACTCGTCAATCCCGGGCACCGCTGCCCGTTAATGGTTAGATTTGACAGAAGTGGGCATAATATTAGCAGTAAATGGCAGGACAATTATCAGAATTGTCTAACATATTATTGAAGGAGGTGGTTTCGTGCCCCAGAAATGTTCAACCAGCTACTGCCGGAACAATAAAAACGGGAGCTGTACCAAGCCCGACTCCGAATTGAGCGAACTGACAAAAAGCGGGGCCGGCTTGGGCGGTAACAAATGTCCCGGGTTTAAGTCAAAACTTCCCTGATCTTTCCTATCCGGTATAGGCAAAAATTTAAGCCGGGGGATTATTCTCCCCCGGCTTTTTCTTTGTATCCCGCCGGCCGGAGCCGACAGCCGGTCGCGCTTCCGGATAGCCCTAGATAAAACGGTGCGCGAAACCGTCGGGAGTAAGCACGGCAAAGGCGCAGCCTTGCTCCTGCAAATACTCGATAATCTCCGGCAGGGCTTCCACAGTCGTAGTCTGCTTGGCTCCGTCGTGACAAAGAATGATCGCTGACTGGCGGCCGGCGACACCCTGCTGCACGGCGGCAACGATTTCCGCGGCCGGGGTAACCCCGGCCGCCGCGTCGCCGGCGCTGACATTCCAGTCGAAATACCGGTAGCCTGCCTCGACCATCCGCTGCGTAAGCTTGGTCATAAAATCCGGTCCCGAGTATTCCCAACTCGAGTGGTTGGCCGAGCCGCCGGGGAAACGGATAACGGACGGCCTGACGCCGACCGTGGCAGCCAGCAAGTCCCCAAGTTTACGGGTGTCGGCGATATACGCCTCGACGGAGGAATAGACAAGCGAATAGTCATGACTATAAGTGTGGTTGCCGATAGCGTGTCCTTCGTCGGCCATCCGGCGGTACATTTGCTTCCCGAAATCGCTGTCCCGCCCGTTGACGAAAAAGGTTGCCTTGATACCGTATCGCTGCAGGATATCCAGAACCTTCGGCGTATTGGCGCTGGGCCCGTCGTCAAAGGTCAGATAGACCGTCTTTTTGCCGCCGCTTTGGTTATCGCCCGGCAGAACCGGGCCCGCTGCCGGCTGGTCGGCCGGTTCCGAGACCGGTTCAGTTAGAACCGGCTCCGACACTGACGGTTCCGCCGGTGTCTGCTCCGCTGAGTCGGCCCCGTCGACAGACGGCAGCGGCGGCAATGGCTCGTCTTCCCCGGCGGCAAAAGCGGAGCGGATGCCGGGCATTTTCGCCATGTCCCACCCAAGATAGAAACCGGCGCCCAAGGAAACGAACAGAATGATAGCCAGAACGGCATTTAAGCGTTTCACTCTCGTTCACTCTCCCCCCAGATGTACGTAAGCTTCTCGATCTCAGCCCCGTCATCGCCAACCGGGACCTGGATTCCGGCCGGAATTAAACGGAACGGGGCTTGGCTGCTTTGCCTGGTCTGGCTGCCCGTTTCTCCGCACCTAGCCGCAAGGTCGCCACCGGTTTCGGCCGGACCGCTTCCCGGACCAGGATGAAGGGTGTCTGCTGCCTTCCCTGGCCGGAAGGATTATCACCGATCAGCTTGGCCAAAGTCGTCCGGTCATATCCGATTTCCCGGTTGGTCCCGAGAATCTGGACGGAAATATCATTGGCATCGACGACCATGCAGTCTATCCCAAGTTCATCCCTGATTTTCTGACAAGCCCGGTCCGGCTGCGCCGGGGCCATTATCCCCTTATCGGCGTAATAGTCGTACCCGACGACGCAGAAGCCGTCGATATTTCTGACCCCGTGCCCGACGAAATCATAGTAGAGGCCTTTCCGGCCAAACAGCTTGCCGATTCCCCCCAGCACCGCCCCGATGAAAACACGGGTCGGCCCGGCCAGTTGAATGGCAGCCTGCATTTTATAGACGTTGTCCATGGCCGGCCCCGCCGGATTCCTGGTGGCGAAGCGCGACAGTAACCGGGCGAGCCGGCTCACCTTCAGATTCCGCTTCAAAATTACGTCCTTCTGGCACAAGGCCACCACTTTTTCACTCATCGAGAGGATATCGCCCGTCCGATAATACGGCAGCACGTATTGCCGCACCAGACCGACCAAATCCTCGCCCATTTCCACAAAATGCGTCCGCAGTGCATAACGGGCATATTGCTTGCCGCCGACCTCGATGGTCAGTTGTTTTCCGGGGTTCGCCGCAAGTGAAGACAGCTTGTCCATTATTTTCCCTCGCTTCATTGTTTGATGGCAACAGCTTTGTTGTTATTCTCTCTCATCCGGCCGCTCTTAACCGTGCCGCCGGTAATAATCATACCGGAACAATGCTACGGAAGAATAACGAAGTGTTACAAGAATGTAAAACCTGCCCCCGAAAAAAAGAAGGTTCGCGGCAGAACCTTCCCTTACTTGTCTTTGCGTCACAGCGGCTCCGCGCCGAAAAAGACCAGCAGGCCGTTCCGCAGCGCCGCGGCCACTTTTTGCTGGAAGGACGGGTCGAACAGAAGCTTCTCCTCGGCCGGATTGGTGATAAACGCCATTTCGACCAGCGCGGACGGCATGGTTGTCTCCCGGATGACGATAAACCGCTCGCTCTTGACTCCCCGGTCGGTCAGCCCGGTTGCCGGCCGCAGGTAACTGTGGATTATTTCGGCCAGGCGCTTGCTCTCCGGGTTGGTCGTCCAGTAATACGTCTCAGTGCCGTGGGAAGACGGATTGGTAAACGCGTTCGAGTGAATGCTCAGGAAGACGTCGGCCGCCGCCGCATTGGCGATATCCGCTCGAGTGTAACCGTCCATGTAATTGTCAACCGTATTCGTCACCAGCACCGTCGCGCCCAGACGCTCCAGCATCTCACGCAGAATCTGGCCGACAGCATGGTTGGCGTTTTTCTCGTATTTGCCGGTGGCACCGATGGCACCGACGTCGCTCCCGCCGTGGCCCGGGTCGAGCACAATCGTCTTGCCGACCAGCGGCTGGGCGATCAGGTCAACAATTATCTCTCGGCTGTCATCGCCCGCCTGTTCCCGATATTCGTAGCCACGGGCCAGTTGCACGGTCAGGACAACCTTTCCGGGCTCACCGTCCACCCGAACGAGCTTGATGTTTTTCAACCCGTTCACCGCCAGATTACAGCCGCCAGCCAACTGGGAAAACGGAACAGTCTGGCCGGAAGCGGACCCGCCGCCGATAGTCAGCACGCCGTCGGCTTTCAGCCGGGCGCCGGGGATCTCCACGGTGAGACAGCCGGTCTCCGGATCCGATACCAGCGTATATTCCAAAGGCATGCCGGAAGTCAGCCGCAGGCTGCCGTCCAAGCCGTCCCCTCCCAGGCTTATTCCCGTCACCAGCGGGTCAAACGTCAGGCTTACGCCGGTCTCGCTCCGGTCGGTTTTGTAGGTAACCTTCTCCCGCAGGTCGACCGTGACCGTGACTACGTCGGGCGCCGCTTGGCGGTAACGCACTGTGCCGATATATCCGTTGTTGACCGTGACTTCATTGCCCGGCAGATTAAGCATCGCTCCGGTCAGCTGCAGGACCAATTGCTGGTCGTCCGTTTCGGTTACTTCGGACTGCAGCGGCCCCGTCGTCGCCACCCGCAGGGTGTCCTTGCCGTCGACCGTTTCCAAGTCGATGCCGGAAACTAAGGCCGGGAAGTTTATCGTCAGCGTTTTCCGGTCCGTCGATTGCACCGTTTGGTAAGGCTGCCCCTTTGCCAATTCAACCGTAACGAGAGCACCGTCGCTTTCCTGCGTCACCCGGATGGACCGGACGGCGACGTCGTCGACCGGATTCGTGCCTTCCGGTACGGCCAAAACCGTCTGCGGCAGCCGCACCGTCAGCCGATCCGAGTCGGCCTGGTATTCAGGTTCGCAAGCGACCGGCGCATCAGCCGCCAGGAGCAGGCGGGTTCCCGTCGCGTCCTTTTGCCACTCGACCCGGACAAGTTCGGGCGGTTTGGTGCGAATAGACACGGTGAAGCTTGCCTCGTCCCAGGCAACATTGGCCCCCATGGCTTCACTGACGAACCGCAGGGGGACGAACGTCCGCTTGCTAATAATTTGGGCGGACGTATCGAGGGCTATCTCCGCCCCATTTACCGTCGCTGCCCGGGAACCGATCTTGAGCACGATGGTCTTTCCGGCGCCGTTAATCGTTACCGTCTCGGTCCGGTCGGACCAGTCGACCTGCGCTCCGAGATTTTCCATAATCACCCGGATCGGAACAAGGGTCCGGCCGCTTTGCAGCACCGGGGCGACATCCGTTGCCACGGGGCTGCCGTTGATCACGAGCTTAATCTCCGGTGTCGCGGCGGCTGCTGCTCCGGACCAAATGGTAAACATAACAAATAGGATCAAAGTAAGGTGCAAAATCCGTTTCCGCATCCGGTTTCCCCTCCTGCAGCCGCAGCCGCCAATCTAGTCTACATAATATGACAGTTTTCGACTTACTCCGCCGGTTTTCCTGCCGGGCGCGGGAATAAGCAAATTCTCTCACGGAGCAAGCTTAGGCGCCGGTTTCCACATTAGTTGTCGATTTTTTTCCTAATTTGTTGCACGAAACGCAAAATCTTTACCTTTTCTTTATCTGGCATGTGGAACACATACTATCATTACAACTTTCTCGGTAAACCCCTAATAGAGCCGAAAACCCTCAGGAAAATGCGGTTCGGGATTTTTAGTTTTTTTCTTTTCATTAGTCTTTCTGCCGTACACGATGTATTCAACGACAAAAAAGCGCCAGCCTTACGCTGACGCTCATTGACTTGTAATATACTGTAAAAGCACGCTGCTATATTAAACCGGATGAGCTGTTCATGCTGCCCTTAAGGATACACCGTCAAGGAACAGTTGGGTAAATGATTGGGCGGTGCCTCTATCAACTATTATAACCTCAAATTCTAGCGTAACAGTAGATACATTCAACGGAACAGGCTTATCAGTAGTCCTTTGATGGAACACATATCCCGTGCCGGCTTGTATGTCAGAGTTGTATTTAATTTCAACATTTATCAGATTGGTCTGGGTTGGGCCGTAATATACTCTTGCTCTCAAATTGAGTTCCTCAAAATCAGTCCCGGCATCGTCAAAATTATTCGCAAAACTGAGAGTCAAAAAGCAGCCGGGATTTACAGTGATATTTTGAAACAGCCGGGCCGATTTTGTCTGTATGTCGGTTGTTGGTAATGCATTAAAAGCCGCAGCCAAATTTCCCTCATATGAAACCAGGATATCACTAATTCTGATTTCAGTAGAAAATTCATCCCAATCGGCAAAGGTTGAAAATACGCCCTCCTGTTCAAATCCGCCGTTTCTCACCAATTCTGTAGGCGCACAGGGGCGGCATGCATTAGTTCCTTGTTTGTCTGATGGTTGGCAACTTGGAAGGTTTACTAAAAGTGATTTGCTTTCTTTTGTGTCTGGTTTAGAGCAATTAATAGGCTTATTATCAGATGCCATATTTACACTCCTCTCAAATATTAACAGTTTATCGGCAGTACATAATATGCGCTTTCGGACAGGAAGCTACGGTACAGATTACCAATCAGAGCGGAAATGCGATGGCTGGCTATACCCACGATGCCTGGGGCAATATTCTCACTGGCAGTGGGACGAGGGCTGGCAGCACCCGTACCGGTGGGGTACAGATATGACAGTGATATCGGGTTGTATTATCCGATAGAAAGATACTATCTCCGAGCAAAGGTAGTGACCTGCAAAAGCGGAGATACAGTCGGTATATTCTCTGGTATACTAATAATACTAAGAGAAAGGGAGATGACTATGGACAAAAAACCGGTTGTGACAATGGAAATGGCCGACGGGAACAAACTGCAGATCGAACTGGAGCCGGAAGCGGCGCCCGGCACTGTGCGCAATTTTCTTTCGCTCGTCGGGAAGGGTTTTTACGACGGCCTTACCTTCCACCGGGTTATTCCCGGCTTCATGATCCAGGGCGGCTGTCCCGCCGGCAGCGGCATGGGCGGCCCGGGCTACAGCATCAAGGGAGAGTTCTCCCGCAATGGCTTCCCCAATTCGCTCCGGCACGAGCGGGGAGTTATCTCCATGGCCAGAACCCAGGCGCCGGATTCGGCCGGCTCCCAGTTTTTCATCATGGTCGCTCCGGCGCCTCATCTTGACGGCAGCTACGCCGCTTTCGGCCGGGTGACGGCCGGGATCGAAACAGCGGACCAAATCGTCGGGGCGCCGCGCGACCGTCAGGACAAACCGCAGGAGCCGGTCGTGATAAAAAAAGTGACGGCCGAAACCTTCGGCGTCACCTATCCGGAACCGGAGAAAATTATGGAATAAGGATGATTCGACTGTGGGGGAAATCCCGGACCACCTAAAACCGGATCTGAGGGTGTTGTTTGTCGGCTACAACCCAGGTGAGACATCCGCGCGGACCCGGCACCATTACGCCGGACCCGGTAATCAATTCTGGCGTTTGCTGCATGAGGCCGGCATAACCGAACGGCTCTACGCGCCGACGGAAGACTATTTGCTGCTGAATAGCGGTTTCGGGTTCACCAATCTGGTCGCCCGGTCCAGCCCGAGCAGCTCCGATCTGTCTCCGGCGGAGATGACGGCCGGCGCGCGCTTGCTGCGGGAGAAAGTCGCCCGCTGCCGTCCGCGCCTCGTCTGCTTCCTCGGCAAGGAAGTATATCGGCGCTACGCCGGCCTGAAAACGAGTACGCCGCTCGAGTATGGGCCGGTCGAAACGGCAGTGCAGGTTCCCGGCACGGCTGAATTCGTCGCTCCCAACCCGAGCGGCCGCAGCACTATCCCGTATCAGGAAAAGCTCGCGGTCTTCCGCGAGCTGAAAGATTATCTGAACAATCTCGGCTGCTAGCGGCCGAGATTGTCTTTCGTCATCTCCGGAAACACCTGTTCCTTGTCATCCCGTCGGCCGGACAGCTCGGTCCAATAAACACGCCGGGAGGGATAAGCAAGGTTGATTGCCGGAATGCGGGCAAATTCGGTCAGGATATCCTCCCAAATCGCCTGAATGCTGTCGCGTCGCCGCTGCGGCTGGCAAAGGTAGCGAACGGTAAGCTGCACCCCGCTGTCCCGGACATCCGTATAGACAGTCGGAGTAAGCTTGGAGTAGTAAATCATAAACCGGCGGGATGCTTCCCTGACTCTTGTTTCCGCTTCTTTGCTCAGATGCTCGGTATGGATGTTCGCTATTCGCTGCAGGGTTGCTTTCGCCAGACGCCAGTCACTGTCGAAAGTGACCAGGACGGGAATCTCATTCCAGATATACCGAAAGCCTTTGCTGTAGTTGGCGACCGTCTCGGTGAAAGCTTTGCCGTTCGGAATGTGGATGACCCGACCGGTACTCTGCTCCCCGTCGGACCAGTTCCCGATTTCCAGAAGGGTAAACTGGAATACCCGCAAGTCGATGACATCGCCGGCGTGACCGCCGATTGCCACCCGGTCGCCCACCTCAAACGGCCGCCGCAGGAGGATGAATACGCAACCGGCTGCGTTCACCACCAAGTCTTTGAGGGCAATTGCCAGTCCGGCCGAGATTAGACCAAGAAAAGTAATCAGCGACTGCATCCCGTTAATCCAGACCAGGCAGAGCATCAGAAGTCCCGCGCCTACGGCGGCAAAGCCGATTGTCTTGGTCAGGCGATATCGCTTTTTCACGTCGGTACCCAACCGGTAGGCAAGAAAGGAAGCCGCCCAGGGTATCAGCCAGACCAGGAGGACCAGAAGGAATGACAGCAGCAGTCTGCTTTTTACTGCGCTATCTATGACGGACAGATTCCTGTAGATCTCGGTCATGACTTCCACCCGAATCACTTCTTTCGTTCGGCATTGCCTGAAGGTGGTATCCTGCCTGCCAGCCGCTGACCTGTCTGATAACCGAGCTGGTTTCAGTTACCGTATTTATACGCAGTCCCCGGCCAAAGCAGAACGAAAGCAGGGCATGTGCCGTCCATGCCCCGCTTTCGTTCTGCTTGCTTCGTCCCTATTTATTCCGTCCCAGTTTCGTCCGGTGTGGTCGCCTGGTTTTCCGGCGGCGCCACTTCACCGCTGGGCAAAAGCGCGATCACCTCGGTATAGCCGCCGGCGGTCGCCAGGCCCACAGCCGTGGCTCCCGTATTGTCGACGGCGTTCGGGTCGGCGCCGCTTTCCAGCAGTTGGCGGACGACCGCGGCGTGACCGTTCGCGGCCGCCAGCAACAACGCCGTCGAGCCGTCATTGTTACGAGTGGTCAGGTCCACTCCGTTTTCCAGCAACAGGCGGACGATGTCAGTCTGCCCGCTCCGGGCGGCTTCGAGCAGCGCCGTGTTGCCATCGTTGCACCGCACGTCGGGATTGGCCCCCTTGGCGAGCAACATCCTGACCGTATCGAGATGGCCGAGGCGGGCGGCCAGGTTCATGGCCGTGCTTCCGTCGTTATCCCGGGCATCGACTTGGGCCCCGCTGTCCAGGAGCATCTGGACGGTGCCGGTCTTTCCCTCGCGGGCGGCCAGAATCAGAGCGGTCAGTCCCGTGTTGTTCCGCACCCCGAGATCAGCCTCTTTTTCCAGCAAAAGCTGAACGACACTGCCGTCACCCCGGCCGGCGGCGATGATTATAGCAGTGTTCCCTTCCCGGTCCCGGGCATTCAGGTTTGCTTCCTTCTCCAGCAGCACCTGGACGGTACCGCTCTGCCCATTGCCGGCGGCAACGATCAGCGGCGTGGCACCCTCGGCATTAACGCTGTTCACATCCGCCCCTTTGTCGATCAAATCCTGGACAGTGCCGCTCTGCCCTTTAGCGGCCGCATCGAAAAGACCGCTCTGCGGCGTCTGGGCACAGCCCGCCACCAGCAGCACCAGCAGAATAACGAGACACATCCGGAACTTAGTTTTGCTCATCCGTCTCCCTCCATCCTTTCCGGCCGGGGCATTGCTCCCTCCGACCGGCGGTTTTCCGTAAGCATCCTCTGTTTCTATGTTCGGCGCCGCGCGGCGAATACCTGCCGGAGCCGCGCCGTCCGGAGGGAGGGCATTTACTTCACGATTATTCCGGCGACCAGCATGGCCAGGTACCCCAGGATAGCCGAGTAAAGCGACGCGTGGCTGATCCGCCTGGTCAGGACGGTATTCTCCAGACGCAGATTCGCCGCGAGCAAGGCGGTTCCGAGACAGACCCAGACTAATCCCGTCAGGTAACTGTGCCGAATGAAATCGACTAACCCGAACAGGAGCAGGATCGTGCCAATCATTTGGTTATAATCCCTTTCCATTTCTCTCCCTCCCAGCTGTTCAAGAACACAACCTGCCTCTTTCCGTCTATTCCGGCCGAACTGCCCCGTTGATCAGGCGGCGGTCCCGGACATAACCGCTGCCGGGAATGGATTTCGCGTACTTCTTCATCTGGGCCGCCCGCGCCCCCATCGACTGGTAATCAAACTCATCCCAACAATCGACGACGGCCAGCGATACGGACACGAGCGGAATCTCTCCCGGCTGCCCTTGCCGGTCCCAACCCGTAAAGGTCCCTTTTTGCCAGTCTTTCACGCTGTAGCATTTCGACCGCAAGCGGTCAAACAGGCGAACGACGGAGGCGCTGACTTTTTCGGCGCGCTCCGGGTCGGTGACGATAATAAAATCGTCACCCCCGATGTGTCCGATAAAATCGGGTTTCGTCCCGTATTTGTAGACCGCATGGGCGATAGCTTTCGCCAAAATGACGAGCATCTTGTCACCGGCTTCAAAACCGTAAGAATCGTTGTAGGCCTTGAAACGATCAAGGTCGGCGTAAATGATGGCACTGGCCTGGCCCTGCCTGGCCCGGGCAGACAATTCCTCCTCAATCGACAGATTGCCGGGGAAACCGGTCAGCGGATTGGCGCCTTTCGCCAGTTCGATCTGCTGCCGGTTGACCGTCTCCAGCAGGCGATTGACCGGCACGACGCCGACCAGAGAACCGTCCTCCGCCACCACGACCAAATCGTCATAGAGCTTTTCCGACTCGCGGCTGGCCGCCAACTCCGCGGCGTGTTCCACCGTGCCGTTCTCAATTACCTGCAAAAAACCGCAGTCCATAATCGCGCTCACCGGTTTGCGGGAATAAAGCGCCACCCCGTACTGGGAACCGAGCAGCCGATAAAGATTATGACGCATGACCAGACCCACGGGGCGTTCTCCCCTTACCACTACCAATCCGCTCAGGGGTTGATTGGTGGTCGCCAGTTCCTCTTTGGCTTTTTCGACTGTGATCTGCTCTTCGACCACCATAACCGGAACGGCGATAGCACCGATTGAGAGCGGTTGCCAGCCGCTTTTGAGATCCTTGCGCCCGCTTTTCCGGCTGATGGCGGCGATAGTCTTCTTATCAATCGACGGTTTCGGATAGCCCGGCTTGGCCAGGAAGAAACCCTGGCCATACTGCACGCCGATCTCGATCAGCTTATCCAGTTCCGCTTTTGTTTCAATGCCTTCCGCGATCACCGAACAGTTGATTTTGGCGGCCAGGGTCACCATCGCTTCCACCACGGCCCGCTTGGCCAGATTGCCGTCGATATCCCGGACGAGCGACATATCAATCTTGATGAAGTCCGGCCGCAGTTCCGCAATCGACTGCAGCCCCGAGTAACCGGCGCCGACGTCGTCGATCGCCACCCGGTAGCCTTGACGACGGTAGTGTTCCAGCGTCCGCTTGAAGGCCGGATAATCAACGATACTGTGCTTTTCGGTTACCTCGAAGACGATATTCTGCGGCGGGAGGCCGTATTTATTGATAACCTCCATCGTTTCGCCTTCGACGAAATAAGGGTCGCTCATTGTCAGCGGATGCACGTTGAGAAAGAGGCGCTGGTCCGAGCCGTTGCCGTCGAAGGTGCGAATGGCAGCTTCCCGGCAAATACGCTCGGTTTGATACAGCAGCCCGCTCTCTTCGGCCGCCCGGAAAACGGCGACCGGATCGCAGAAACTGCTCTGCTCCGGTCCTCTGGTCAAGGCTTCCCAGCCGAGCGTCTCACCGGTGCGCAGGGAAATTATCGGTTGGTAAACCGTGGTGAAACTTTTCACGTTCAGCAAATGCCGGAATTCCCGGCTCAGCTTGATCGATTGTAAATCGGTGCCGCTTTTGGCCAGCTTCTGCGCTTCCCGCAGAGCGATATACAATTTAATGCCCGGCTGCAGGTCGCCTTCCGGCTCAATCAGAGAAAATCCGACATGCATTTTCTGTTCCCGGCCGGTCAGACGCAGCAGTTCGCGCCCGACATTTTCCTGCAGCGCCTGCCGCAGGTCCAGGGACAGCTCAAGCAGTTTATCACTTATCGGTTGCCGGTCAAGCGTAATCAACACCAGATAATCATCCGCCCAGATATTGCATACGGAAACAATATCCGCCCCCGGCAAAAAGCTTTCCGCCCGGTCCTGCAGCGTCTTCTCAATCAGAGCCAAGGCCCTGGCCGCCACGACCGTCCCTTGCGACTGCTGGACTTCATGAAAATTGACGATGTCAAGGTAGACCAGCCCGACCGTCTGCCCGGCGGCAATTCTCGCCTCCAGGCATCTGAGGACCGGGCTCTTGCTGTTGGGCAGGTTGAGAAAAGTGCCTTTCCCCGTCAGTAATTGCAGCATGTTTTTGAGAGTAAGGACTGTTTCCGGAAACCTTAACATGCATTCGCCCCTTTTTCCTTGAAGCGTCCTCTTCCGGCCGCTTCCCGGGATCATTCGTACGCATGGCTTTCGCTTTCAATTTCAGTGTAGCGAAACTATGTTAAACCGGAGTTAGGACGAGTTTAAGTTTGTGTTAAAATCGTACCGGCCGACAATAAGTTAAATAAAACTTAAAGCCTTCCTAACTGAATATTAACGAAACGGCGCTACAATAGAGGCAACCGGTACGAAAGTCAGCCAGGCATAATCCACTAGCTAAAGCAGAAAGGGGATTGGCTTGAAAAAACATTATGTCTTGGATACGAATGTTTTGCTGCACTCGCCCCACGCCGTTTACGCTTTTGAAGACAATGTCGTGGTGATTCCGGAGGTCGTCTTGGAGGAATTGGACCGGTTTAAGGCCGAGGCAAGTGACCGGGGCGCGAGCAGCCGGGAAAGCAGCCGCATCTTCGATCGCCTGAGGACCTGCGGCAATCTCCTGGCCGGTGTGCCGCTGAATGAACAGGGCGGAATCCTCCGCATCGAGACCAACCACCTTGACACCTGCCTTCCGCCCTACTGGGACCGCAGCAAGCCGGACAATCGAATTTTGCAGGTCTGCCGGGGCTTAGCCGAGAAAGGGTGCCCGACGATCCTCGTCAGCCGGGACACGAACATGCGGGTCAAAGCGACAATTCTTAACCTGCCGGCCGAAGATTACCGGAACGAGAAAGTACCCAGCATCGAAAATCAATACACCGGCCGGGGGGAAGTTTACGCTTCTTCCAAAGCCATCGACGCTTTCCATGCGGATGACCACGGCGGCATCGACCCGGCCGTCCTCACCGAATACAACTCGGTAACCCAGGGCATCCAAGCCCCGGCGCTTGAAGTTAATCAGTTTCTCCTCATCCGCTCCACCGACAATGACCGCCACAACGCTCTCGGGCGCTTCGACGGGGAGAAAGTCGTCCATCTCCATTACCACAACCGCAATCCGTTCGGAGTCGTCCCCCGCAACATCGGCCAGGTGTTCATGCAGGAATGCCTGATGCTGAGCGCGGAAGAGGCTCCGCTTTGTATTTTCAAAGGCCCGGCCGGTACCGCCAAGACTTTTTATGCCCTGGCGGTCGGGCTGCACAAATGCCTGGAACAAAGACCGCGCCAATATCATCATGTCCTCATCTGCCGGCCCAACGTGCCCATGGATGAAGAAATCGGCTTTTTGCCGGGCACCGAAAAAGAAAAAATCGATCCGTATATGCGGGCCGTTCGCGACAATCTCTTTATCCTGATGTCCGGCAACGCGCCGAAGGAGCCAAAGGAAGTGGAACAACTGGAAGAAACCGTGCAGATGCTGTTTGACCAGCATACCATCCGGACCGAAGCATTGGCATACCAGCGCGGGCGCTCCCTGCAGCAGTACTGGATGATCCTGGATGAGATGCAAAACTCCACCCCGCGGCAGGCTAAAGGGGTCATCACGCGGCCCGGCCTGGGGACGAAAATTATTCTCCTCGGGGATCCCTCCCAGATTGACCATCCATACCTGGACAGCCGGACGAACGGATTAAGTTTTGCGAGTGAAAAAATGCGGGGTTCCCACCTCTGTTATCAAGTAACCCTGACTCATGAGGAATGCGAGCGGTCACCCCTGGCAACCGAGGCTGCCTTCCGTTTATGAAGCTAAGTTGTCTTAGCCGAGATCTTGTTCACATGGACCGGCTTGAAAAACGAATTTGAAAGTAACTCATCTGTCCAGCCATCTCAATTTTTCGTGTCGGGAGCAGAGAATGCTCCCGTTTTTCTTGCCAGAAACCGGAACAAAAATACCCTCCTTCCGTCTAAACAGGCAGAAAGGAGGGTTATTCATGTCAAAATCGATTACCGCCGCGCTGCTCGCCGGACTGCTTTTCTTCCTGGCGGCCGCCGCCCCGGCCAGTTCGGTCGGCTCATCCGGAAACATAACTGTCTTTTTGAACGGAAAGGAATTGGCGATTGCCGCCGAGCCGAAAGATGTCAACGGAACCCTGTATCTCCCGCTTAAGGATATCGCCCCCGTTTTCGGGGCGCGTGTCACCTGGGATGACGCCGCCCGGACGGCGGTGGTGGAAGGAGAGAATACGACCGCCCGCTTCGCGCTTAACCTTACCGCCTGCACTATCAACGGAGAAACGGTCAATTTGGACCATCCGCCTTACACCTTCGGGGGAAAAACCTTCATCCCGCTGGCGGCCGCGAGCCGTCTGTTCGCGGTCGAGGCGACCTGGGATGCCGCCGCCGGGAAACTGCTCTTTGACGGACCCGTTCTGCCCACCGTCGGTTCATTGGAAAATCTGCGCCGCCTTCTCGACGACACCGCCAGCCGGTACGGGGTTGATGAACTCAGGCGCAGTTCCGCTTTCGGCCTGAACATTACCCTGCAAGACACGGCAAAGGCGGAAAGCGCCCCGGCCGCTGCCGACGGGGCAGCGGCAGCCGGTAACGATTATGATCGAGCGGAATACTCGGACACCAACGTCCAGGTCCAGGGTGTCGATGAGGCGGATATCATCAAGACGGACGGTGAATACATTTACCAAATCAACCGGAACCGGGTTGTGGTGATCAAGGCTTATCCAGCCAAAGACCTGGACGTCGTCGACATCGTAAAGTTTGATGAGGAAAATTTCACTCCGCAGGAAATCTATGTTGATTCTGAATATCTGGTGGTTATCGGTACCGCCTATAACCAAATTCCGTTTCCCTGCGACGATACAGTGCGGACGGAGTCGCAGGCCAAAATAGCGATTTATCCACCCGTCCGGCAGACCGGCACGGTGAAAGCCATCATTTACGACCTGACCGACAAAACCGCCGTCAAAAAGCTGCGGGAAACGGAACTGGAGGGATATTATCTGTCGTCCCGTAAAATCGGCTCCTCACTCTACCTGATCGCCAACCAATATCTCGACTGGTACTATATCATGGAGCAGAACGGTCAGTCAGGCACTCCCGCTTACCGCGACTCGGCCGGGAAAGACGAATTTGTCAGCATCCCGTATTCCGACATCCGCTATTTCCCCGGCTCGGTCGAGGCCAACTATCTGCTCGTCGCCGGGCTGGATCTGGCGGCACCGGAGCAAGAAATGAAAGTCTCCGCTTACTTGGGCTCAGGCCAGAATATTTACGCTTCGCTCGACAACCTGTATGTGGCCGTAACCCAGTACAAGACCAGGGACGAAGAAACTTTGTCCGACAGCGGGGATGGTACGGCCCGATATTGGATGCCCCAAGTCAAGACGGGAGTATACAAATTTGCCCTGGACGACGGGACTGTCAAGCACCGCGGTCAGGGGGAAGTTCCCGGCACGATTCTGAACCAGTTCTCGATGGATGAGCACGCCGGCTACTTCCGGATTGCCACCACCAACCATAAGCTTCTGAATGACGAAGTCATATCCACAAATAACCTTTATGTCCTCGACGAAGACATGGAAATTACGGGCAAAATCGAAGATATCGCGCCCGGGGAGAGAATATACTCCGTTCGCTTTATGGGTGATCGGGGATATGTGGTAACCTTTAAAAATGTCGACCCCCTCTTCGTCATCGACCTGCAAGACCCCGCAGCCCCGGAGATTCTCGGCGCCCTGAAAATCCCCGGTTACAGCGATTATCTCCATCCGTACGATGAGAACCATATCATCGGCTTCGGCAAGGATACCATCGAGCTGCCGCAGAAAGACTGGGAAGGCAAAGAAACGGGAACGATGGCCTTCTATCAGGGAATGAAGCTCGCCGTCTTCGATGTCACCGATGTCGCGCATCCTAAAGAGATGTTCAAGGAAATCATCGGCGACCGGGGTACCGACTCGGAACTGCTGCGCAACCATAAGGCGCTGTTGTTCGACAAAACCAAAGGGCTGCTGGCTTTCCCGGTGACGGTCGCGGAAATCAAAAACCCGGTCAACAGCGATTACGGGTTCCCCCAGTACGGCGAATTTACCTTCCAGGGCGCCTACGTGTACAATATCGACCTGGAACACGGCTTCGACCTGAAGGGGAGAATTACCCACCTGACGGAAAGCGACTACCGGAAGTCCGGCTACAACTCGTATTACGGCGACCTGTCCGTGGCGCGGATTATCTACATCGGCGACACCCTATACACGATTTCACAGGGAAAAATCAAGGCCAACAGCCTGTCGGACCTCGCCGAAATCGCTACCCTGATCATCCCGCAGTAAAGAGCTATACATTAAACACAACCAGGGCGGACGTCTTATAGCCCGCCCCTTCTATTACGTTCGTTCTCTTCGCTCCCAATGTTACCCATTCATTCTCTTCGTACCCAATGTTACCCCGTTCGTTTCCCTCGTACCTAATTATGCACACACGGCCCGGGCGCAAGCGACTTTAGTGAGCATCGTACCGTGTCCGGTGAAGACAAGGAGGAAGGGGTAGTTGCGAGCAGGAGGCGAGCAACCGACAATCACGGCATGGAGGCCATGTTTGTCGGGTCTACCTCTTCCTCCGCCGGCAAGCCGCTGACACGGCCGATGCGAAACTACGGAGCTAAGACCGGGCCGTAAAAAAAGCCAGCCAGCGAAGCACAACAGAAATTCCGCTTGTTCGTTGCATTAAGAATGAGGCCGGCTCCTCAAGCCAGGAAGCCGGCCTTACACTTCCAAACGCGCAATTATGCCCGCACCCGCAGCGCCCACTTGATAATCAGCGGCAGGAAGGAAACAATACTCAGCATCCGCGCGAGCTGCATGAGCGCCACCTGCGGAGCGTTCCCGCCGGCCGACTCCGCCATAATGGTCATTTCCGTCATCCCGCCCGGCGAACTGCTGAAAAAAGCGGTAATGATGTCCATATTCGAGACGCGGGAGATAATATAACCGGCCAGAAGGCCGAAGCCGATCATCGAAACCGCCAGCACGGCTGCCGGCAGGGCCAGCGACTTCAGACCCGCCACCGTTTCCCGGGTGATATTGAGACCGACAATTCCGCCAATGCAAATCTGGGCCACCGTCCGAAAATTACCGGGAATCTGGCCGCTGAACCCGAGCAGGTTGGCCGTACCCACAGCCAGCATCGCCCCCACCATCGCCCCGGCCGGAATCTTCAGCTTCAGACCGATGTAGCCGCCGACCCCGGCGATAGCCAGAGTATAGATTATCTTCTCCATTTTTCCCCTGCCTCCCATTGTGAACCCCTCCACTGTTTTCGGGATTGTCTTAGACTGCCTCTGCCGTTTATATTCTCCCGCGCCGGGCGTTCTCCTTTTCTGCATCGCACTGCGGCGGTCGCTGCTGCTTGGCAGCCCGGTCAATATATAGTAAGATATTGGTGACAGACAGTGTGAAAAAATCCAGCCGGGCGGGTGATGAAATGAGCGGCCCTAAAATTTTAATCATTGTCAACGGAGCTATGGATGATTACTCGGCGTATTTGCTGGTCGTCGCGTCCAGCGACTATATTATCTGTGTCGACGGCGGGACGAATCACGCCTTCCGGATGGGCCTTAAGCCGGACCTGATCGTCGGTGACCTGGATTCCATCGAACCGGCGGTACGCGACCATTACCAACAGCAAGACTGCACCTTCCAGACCTTCCCGGCCGAAAAAGACGAGTCGGATCTTCAGCTTGCCCTGGACGAAGCCGCCGCCCGGCAGCCGTCCCTGATCACCATCATCGGCGCCCTCGGCCGGCGTTTCGACCACGCCTTTGGCAATGTGAGCCTCCTGTCCAGCCTGTGCAACCGGGGCATCAATGCCCAAATCGTCGATGCGACCCATACGATCCACGTCTTCGACCGGGAACTCGTCGTCACCGGCAAAACCGGCGACTACCTTTCCCTCTTCGCCCTGACCCCGCAGGCAGAAGGGGTGACGACCGAGGCGCTGAAGTATCCGTTACGCGCTGAAACGTTGTATGCCGGCGATACCCGGGGGCTGAGTAATGAACTGCTCGGTTCCGCCGCCAGGGTTACGGTCAAGAGCGGGAAACTGCTGGCAATCCATGTTAAGAAATGAGCCGCCGGAATGGCGGCTTAACTTTTGCCAAAGAACAAATAAGCGTAATTACTGCATGCTCATTATCATACTGATACCTGGATCCCTGTCCTCCCGACCTACAATCGAACCCAGCCCACTATCCGGACAATGTCCTCCTATCTCTTACTCCAACGCAGCACTGTTTTCCCCTTGCAGGGAAATCCCGGTCGTAGGGAACGCATGCAATGCGTTCCGCCTAGCCTGCCATCCGGTCGAAACTTCCGGATTGTAACACCAGAGCTGCGGGCAGTTTCGTTTTGAAAGCTCAGAATAGCCTCGGCTGACAATCCTTATTCGATTTGACTTTCCGCTCCGTCACTTTATCGTCCGTCCCGACCGTGCCAATCAGGAGTTCCGAATTCGGGTCGTGCTTGCGGCAGTTTGCCTCCACCGCCTTGCCGCTAAAATTAGCGTAACAGTAGACGCAGCCGAGGCGGCAGGTATTGTAGGCGCCGATATCGACACTTTCAACACAGCCGCATTCCTCCCGCTGGTTTTTGTCCTTGCCGATGTTTAGACCGCACCCGATGATCTTCTCGATTAACCCACCGTCGATGCATTTTCCGGGCCTGACGCCTGAAGCTGATAGATCAATCGCCTCCGAGCAGCTTTGCACCTCGATGCCATATTTGTCGGCAATCAGCACGAACTGCCCGGCAATTTCCCGCATCGTATCTTCGTCAGCTTCCCGTAGCGCGATATTCTTCATATTGCGCTGCGTTTTTTCGTATAAGTCGACAAAGCTGATGACACAGCGTTCCGTGCTACCGGCCAGTTGCTGCGCAAATTGGATGAATTGCTCAGCATGGTATTCTTTAGTTACTGAATCGGTTAATAATATCGGATCATAGCGCCACACGACCGCTTCCTTCCCTAGTCGCCGTGTGAGTTCTTTAAACATGGCAACCCGCTCGGCCAGCGGCGGTAAATGCGGCTCGATTTCCGGCCCGTAAGAATTGAGTGTGTAATGAAAGTAGTACTTGTAGCCCAATGCGTCGACTTCATCAAGCCGGGCCAGCAGTGGTCCGGGGTTCTTCGTCCAGAAAACGATGCAGTCAACCACATCCGGCGTCAGGCTGACCCGGCTGACCTGGCGATAATTCATCGGATTGCGGACGCACGCATAACCGGCCCGTAGCCGCTGCATGAACCACTCGGTATAGAATGCTGGGATATCCGTCCGGCGGCTGGCGCTGATAATCATGAATATCACACTCTCCCATACCGAAACTACCGAATATCCTTTCTCAGCCGGAAAACGATTGTCGTATCCGGCAATAAATCCGGCCCGCCGACAATCTGATAGCCCATTTTTTGCCAGAATGCAATCGCCGGTTCATTATTCACCTGGACGCCGGCCTGAATTGACGTGACAGAACCGTCTCTCCGGATTTCCGCTTCCACTGCTTCTGTCACAGCTTTGCCGATGCCTTTTCTTCTGTGACTTCGGGAAAGCATTAAGAGTGAAAGGAAGGCGATACTGGGGTCCCCTTCGAAACCATTAGGAACAAAGTCGACAATTCCGACCATTTCTTGGCCAACAAATATCCCGCAGTAAACGCCCCCGTGTTCCACGGACAATTTCATATCATCCAGGACCATTTGTCTGGAGGCGTAAGGCACCGGCCCAAGCGCCAGGAAATCTTCACACTGTCTGTATACTTCAAAAACGGTGTCAATATCTTTTTCTTCTATCCTTCCGACAGTAAAACAACTGCCTTTGATCTTCATAATACCCCCACGCTTTCATGTCGGCCGCGCATGAATAATGGGAACGTTTGCTTCCGATGGATGAATAGACATTCAATTATAATTAACAGTCTCCTGCCGCCAGTCATCACGAACGTTTCCTTGCGTTGAATTCACGCAGCCGACAACGAGATAGGCCGCCCGCGGGCGGCCTATTCCAGCTTTCGCAATAATATTTCCTTGTAGCGCGTGAACTCCGGTGCCGTCACGATGTGGCTGTCCCGCGGCCGCGCCAAGTCGATGGCGACCTCGGCGATTACCCGTGCCGGCCGGTCGGACAGCACATACACCCGGTCCGACAGAAAGATCGCCTCGTCGATGCTGTGGGTGATGAAGAGTACCGAACGCCGGAATTTTTCCCAGACCGACAAGAGCCACTCCTGCATCTTCTCCCGGTTCATGGCGTCGAGCGAGCCGAACGGCTCATCCAGCAGCAGGATATCGCTGTCGATCAGCATCGTCCGCAGCAGCGCGGCTCGCTGCCGCATCCCGCCGGACAGTTCGGAAGGGTACGCCCGCTCGAAACCATCCAGGCCGAAGACGGGAAGTAATTCGCGCACTCTGGCTTCCGCTTCGCGCCGCGGCACCCCGCCGATTTCCAGCGGGATGACGGCGTTGTCCAGCAGCCGTTTCCACGGCAGGAGCAGGTCTTTTTGCGGCATGTAGCCCATTTTCCGGACGCCCCGACCGGGTTCCCGGCCGTCGATCCGGATGCTCCCGGCGTCCTGGCGGACGAGCCCGGTAATAATCTGGAAAAGCGTGCTCTTGCCGCAGCCGCTCGGCCCGATAAGCGAGACGAATTCACCCGGCTGCACCGCCAGAGTAATATCGTCCAGTACCGGCAGCGTCTCACTGTCCTGGACGTACGTTTTGGCAATATGCTGCAGGTCGACCTTCGGTGTTGTCATGATGCCAGTGCCCCTTCGGTTATTCGGGAAGGAAATCGTTCGTAAATGCTTTTTCGATATCGGTCGTCTTTTCCACCAGGTTGTTGGTCACGAGCCAATTCAGATAGTTAGCCCAGACTTCCGGTTTCTGCCGGCCCCAGGCCGGAGCATCCGCCTGATACTTATCGCTCAGCCACTGTTGGCTCGCCACTACCAGGTCATGGTCGAGCTCCGGCGCGTTGGTGAGCAAGATTTCTGCCGCCTCGTCCGGGTTCGCAATGGCAAATTCATACCCTTTCGTCACTGCCGCAAGGAATTTGCGGACCAGTTCCGGATTGCTGCTGATGCTCTCCTCGTTGGTAATCAGGACGGGGGTATGATAGTCGAGAACCGGGTCCACCTGGGCTAAATCAATGTAGTTCAGTTCCACGCCCTTGATTTCCGCCGCAATGCCGTCCCAGCCGTAGAAAATCCAGGAGAAGTCGGCATTGGTTTCACTCGTGGCGAAGAAGTCGGCGGAACCGGTCGTCAGGATTTCCACTTTGCTCACATCGGCATCGTACTTGTCCATCAGCGCCTTGATCGTCGCTTCCTCGATGGGAGAGCCCCAGCCGCCGTACCGTTTGCCTTCAAAGTCCTTCGGTGTCACAATCCCTTTTGACTTCAGGGAAGCGAATCCGGAGGTGTTGTGCTGGATGACCGCGGCGATCGAAACCACCGGAATGTCCTCCAAGCGGGCCAGCGTCACCGCTTCCTGGTTGCTGACGCCGAATTGCGCCTGGTTGGCCGCCACCAGTTGGTCAGCCGTGCCGCCGGCCGGCTGGATGATTTCCACTTCCAAGCCCGCTTCGGCGAAATACCCCTTATCCTTTGCCACGTACAGTCCGGTATGGTTGGTGTTCGGTGTCCAGTCCAACGTTATTGTTACCTTATCGGATTTTTTGGTACAGCCCCCAAGCGCGGCCGCGGATAACAGCAAAACAATTACCAGTGCGAGACTAAACCATTTACTGCGCATTTATTTTCCCCCCGAATTATAGATTTCCGCTATTCTTCCGACTTGACCCGCTGCCACGGCATCACCAGCCGGGCCGCTCCCTCCACAGCCAGGAACACCAGAATACTCAGCGTAACCACCACGGCAATGGAGGCAAAGACACTGTCCGTCTGAAAAGAATTGGTCGAGCGGATCATGAAGACGCCGAGTCCCTTGCTCCCACCCAGCCACTCGCCGATGACGGCGCCCATCACGCTGTACGCGGCGGCAATCCGCAGCCCGGCGAAAAAGGACGGCAAGGCGGCCGGCAGCTGGACGGCGGTAAGGATTTTCCAGTTACCCGCTCCCATGACCCGCATCAGATTAATCAGATCCTGGTCGACAGCACCCAACCCCTCAGTGATGCTTACGACGATGGGAAAGAAGCATACCAGGATGACGATAAGGATTTTCGGCAGTGTCCCCACACCGAACCAAATCATCATCACCGGCGCGAGCGCGATAATGGGAATGGTCTGGGAAATGACGAATACCGGGTACAGAAGCCGCTTCAGCAAGGCAAACCGGTTCAGCAGCACCGCCAGAACCAAAGCCACCGCTATGGAAATGCCCAGTCCCAGGGCTGCTTCCAGGATAGTCACTTTACTGTGCTCCATAAGTAAAGGAAACCGCCGCACCAAAGCCGACCAGATGGCCGAGGGAGCCGGCAGGATATATCCTTTGATAGCGAACACCCGGACCGCCGCTTCCCACAGACAACCCAAAACGACGAGAAAGGCTGCCGGAGCCAGGCTATTGCCGATACTTCGCAATCTTTTCTTCAATACTGACACCTTCTACGCTGTAGCCGATTTTGACGACGGAAGCGATCCGTTTCGCCCCGGCGTCGATGCACGCCTGCTGGGCCTGTTTCACGATTTCCAACAGTTCGTCCAACTCTCCTTCCATCGTCGTTTCCATCGGCCCGACGACGTATTTGACGCCGGATTTCTGGATAACTTCAATGGCTTTGTCGACAACCTCATACAGCCTTTCGTCCGGAACGATGGGCAAAACCTGGAGACTGACATTACATACCGCCATGCTAATAACACCCCTTAGCTTAATTTTGGAACAACAAAAACTGCTCTACCGCGCGGCAAAGCAGTTTTGGCTTGGCTGATATGCGTCATTCCCTCCGCTGGCATTACCCAGATCAGGTTAACTAGGGTCAGAACAGTTGGGTGTTCTCTCTCAGCCGGCCAATCCAGCTCCCCTGCGCGCCGTATGCAATTTTTATTCCAAACCTATTTTACCATAACGGTTTGGCGGAAGCAACTCATATTTGCCCAGTCGGCGGTTGAACCTAGGTTAAGGTTAAACGGCAGCCGGCGGCTCATATTTGACGCCGTATTTGGCGAGAATTCCGGCCAGAATGCCCGACAAATCGCTGACCAACCGGCTGCAAAATTCCTTGCGCTCATCCCCGGTAAAATCGGCGAATTTGCCGGTCAGACGGTTGCAGGTGGCATAAGACCCGCCGGCCGGGTTAATTTTCGCCTGAACCGTTTGCCGGTATTCGGTGACTGCCTCTTTCAGGTCATCGGTAACCGGACCGGTCGGGCTCGGGTCGCCGAGGTATTCACCCAAAACCATTTCCCCGGCTTTCAGGGCGCCGCATTCCCCTTCGCCCGTGATGCCGCCTTTGCGCAGCGACTTGTAGGCACTCGGGTTGCAGCCAAACGTCACGGCGAGGCAAATCCCGCAGCTATGGTGGGGACATTCCTTACCTTCATAGAGTCGGCGGGCAACTTGGGTGATTTTGGCGTCGCTCATACCGGCCACCGTCCTTCCTGTCGATTGGATTATGTAGAATTAATTCGACGCCGCCGGTCGATTTCCTTGCTAGGGATAGAACAGTCAAAAGTTCAAAGTTAAAAGTCGAAAATCAAAACCCACTACTCGAAAGCTTTTTCGTAGCTCCGCATCCTATGCGATACACACAACCCGGGCGCAGGCTACTTAGAGGAATCGGTCCATTCCGCCAATTTTTCCCGTTCGTTCTCTCCGTTTCCCCATATACACACAGCCCGAGCACCAGCGACCGTTAAGAATCGGCTGAATCTATCCTTTTAACCCGTCCGTTCTTTCCGTTCCCCTATATACATACACGGCCCGGTCGCAAGCGACACCTAGTGAGAAGCGTGCCGTGTCCGGCGAGGTCGAAAGCTTCAGACGGGGCCGAGCCACGGAGGGCGAGGCGACAATCACGCTATGGATGGCGTGTTTGTAAGTTTACCCCGTCTGAAGCCGAGACCGAGACGTTGACACGGCCGATGCGAAACTACGTCGCAGCCGCTGGCAACCATAGAATATAGCCTTCTCTAGGCAGTAACCTATTTGCAATGGAAGCCAGCGGCTAAGACCGAGCCGTAAAAAAGCCATCTCACGAAACACAGCCGCACTTCCTGTTCATACTTAACGCTGCAATCTCCCTACTCCCGAATAGCAACAACCGGCATTGTTATGTCAACCCAGAGCTGCCGGATACGGCAGTCCGGAAAAGCGCCGCTCAGCTGAGCCGCCAGATCGGCCTGCGCCGCACGGACATTGGCGTCCGTGTATCCGTAAAAACCGTCGATCGGGAAAAAGACGTTCCGCGTCGTCTCTGCTACCTTCGCTTTTTCGCCCTGCCGCCATACCCATTTGCGCGTCCGGACTTCCGCCCCGTCGGCGTACACCAATTCGTGCTCGTCGACCGTCTCGGGCGTCGTTTCCCCGAACGGTGTAAAGACTTCGCCCGCTCCGGTAAACCGGACCGCCAGGTCGCCGGCGACCCGGTCGATATCATGGGCACCCATCGGAACCAGATGCCGGACGGCCAGCGCGTTTACCAGATCGACGAGGTTGTTGATATGTGGCAGTTCCGGTTTTTTGGCGACTCGCTTGGCCAGCGCCTCGATGGAACTGGGATACTTGTTCGGGTTGAGACCGAGCTTGGTGAAAGAATCCCGCCAGACGGCAATTGCCGGATGCATTTTGACATCCTGCCCAGCAAGGCCGGCGTAAGCCGCGCCGACCGCCTCATCCAACAGGGCGGCAATTTGCTCCGATGGATTCAGGTTATCGATGCCTTCGGCGACAACCACCCCGATGCAGATATCGGGGAATAACTCCAGGACTTCTTTTTCCAGGATAAAATTCATGAACTTCACTCCTCTCTTGTCGGAAATCCGGAATAACAATGAATGGACAAAACCCCAAATGCAGGCGACCGATGGTCGCCCCTACGGTTTTGCAGCCCTTGCGCCCCTCTCCTGATGTGCGGCGCCTACATCCATTGCATTCGATTTACTGCAAGCACTGCTGATTCCCCTCTCCTGATATGGGAGAGGGGATAGGGGTGAGGGTTACGCCCCTCGACCAATGCTTTAAAGTCTACGCAATCACCTGCAGCGCCCGCGGCAAAACGCGGACGGTACAAGGAGTATAGCCGGTCAGGTCGCCATCGCAGTGATACAACAGCGGGACCTCACTTTCCAACCTGAATTCCGTATCCCGGAGGAATCTGACCTTCGGATGCCGGACGTGCTGGCCGGAGTACAGGGCGGACCACATGGCAAAGACTTCCGCGGCGGTCAGGTTTTCCATCACGCAGATATCCAGCAGTCCGTCGGTCATATCCGCCTGCGGCACCATCCGGAGGCCGCCGCCGTAATAAGGCCCGTTGCAGATGGCAACCAGCGTCGTCCGGACGGTCAGGCTGGCGCCGGCCGTAGCGATGGAGACGCGGGGCGCCCGGTAGGACGGCAGCTTTTGCAGGCCGGTCACGACATAGCCGGGAATGCCCCGCACGATGCGGTTATGCCGGAAGCCCTGCAGAACCTCCGAATCGAAGCCGATGCCGGCCATATTCACAAACACCCGGTCACCGATGGTGCCGACGTCAATCTGCCGGATCCTGCCGGCTTGCAGCGAGCGGCACAAATCGCGCGGCACCAGCACTTGTCCCAGCGAGCGGGCGCAAGCGTTCCCGGTGCCGGCCGGGACTACCGCCAGCGGCAGACCGCTTTCCAGCGCACCGGCGGCAACTTCGTTAATCGTCCCGTCGCCGCCGATCACGAGCAGTGCGTCAAAACCTTCCGCCGCGGCCTGCCGGGCAAGGCCGCGTGCCTGGTCAGGGCTGCCCGGGTAAAAAGCCCGGCAGCGGACCGCCGGCCGCACCAGGCGGCGGAGGCTCGCTTCGACCCGGCGCCAGACCCGCACGGCCCGGCCGGCACCGGCTGTCGGATTAACAATCACTTTCAAGTACAAATTGGCCACCCTCCTTCCCCACCTATCCATTGACATCAAGGCCGGAAGGTTTAGTCTCGAAGCATACAGTCATGGCTATGTTTTCGTACCCCGTACCCATATGACATGTACGGTCTGGGCGCAAGCGACCTTAAGCAGCCGCTAACATCGTTAGACCTCCATGCCGCAAAAGCGGCACCAACTGAAGGAGGAAACTTTTCTTTTCAGGGTAGAGGTACGGAACCCGAGATTGCCGCGTCGCCGTAAACGGCTCCTCGCAATGACATCAGCATAGTATCACAGGCATAAAGGGACTATATCCGGGATTGTTGTATCACCGGCCTCATTGGACATCCTTGCCGTAAAAACGGTACCAACTGAAGGATGGAAGTTCTATTTTCAGAATAGAAGATTCAGCAAGAGTTCATTCCTTGTTTTCGTACCCCTTATGCACACACGGCCCGGGCGCAAGCGACCTTTAGTGAGAATCGTGCCGTGTCCGGTGCAGACAAGGAGGAAGGGGTAGTTGCGAGCAGGAGGCGAGCAACCGACAATCACGGCATGGAGGCCGTGTTTGTCGGGTCTACCTCTTCCTCCGCAGGCAAGCCGCTGACACGGCCGAGGCGAAACTACGTCACTAAGACCGGGCCGTAGAAAAAGCTATCCCGCGAAGCACAGCCGCAATCACTTCTCTTACAATTATTTTGCGGGTGCCTCTGCTATTACTTCCCAACAATATGTTCAATGCGTAGTTCCTTCCGTGACAACGGAAAACCGGCCCGGACGGATGGTCAATTGCGCAGGCTGTGGATCGGCGCCGGAATCCGCCCGCCGCGCTCGATGAACGGCGCCACGTCCAGCCGGCTGACCGGCATGACCGGACAACGTCCGAGCAGGCCGCCGAATTCCACCATCTCACCGACCTGCTTGCCGGGAGCGGGAATAATCCGGACTGCCGTCGTTTTGCCGTTGATCACCCCGATAGCCGCTTCGTCGGCGATAATAGCCGAGAGAGTTGCCGCCGGCGTATCGCCCGGAACGGCGATCATGTCCAGACCGACGGAGCAGACCGAGGTCATCGCTTCCAGTTTCGGCAGGGTGAGGGCCCCGGCTTGTACCGCCGCAATCATCCCCTCGTCCTCGCTGACCGGTATGAACGCGCCGCTCAGGCCGCCGACGTAGGAAGTAGCCATCGCCCCGCCTTTCTTCACCGCATCGTTTAGGAGCGCAAGTGCTGCCGTCGTGCCCGGCGCGCCGGTCTGCTCCAGTCCCATTTCCTCCAGAATGCGGGCGACGCTGTCCCCGACCGCCGGGGTGGGCGCCAGCGACAGGTCCACGATCCCGAACGGGACGCCGAGCCGGGCGGAGGCCTGACGCGCCACGAGCTGCCCCATGCGGGTGATTTTGAACGCCATCCGTTTGATCGTTTCCGCCACGGTCCCGAAATCCTGCCCGCGGGCCGTCTCCAGTGCCCGCTTGACCACGCCCGGTCCGCTGATGCCGACATTGATGACCGCCTCCGGCTCGCCGATACCGTGAAAGGCGCCGGCCATGAACGGGTTGTCGTCGGGAGCGTTGGCAAAGACGACAAGCTTGGCGCAGCCGAAACCGTACCGGTCCGCCGTAAGTTCGGCCGTTCGTTTGATGACCTGCCCCATCTCCCGGACCGCATCCATGTTGATGCCAGTCCGGGTGGAGGCGAGATTGACGGACGAACAGACGATCTTTGTCGACGCCAGCGCTTCGGGTATCGACCGGATCAAAATCCGGTCACTGTCGGTATGGCCTTTCTGGACCAGAGCCGAGAACCCGCCGAGAAAATCCACGCCGACTTCTCCGGCCGCCCGGTCGAGAGCGGCGGCGATATCCACATAGCTGTCCGTCCGGCAGCCGGCGGCAATCAGGGCGACCGGGGTGACGGAGATCCGCTTGTTCACAATCGGAATACCGTATTCGTTCTCGATGTCTTTGCCGACCTTTACCAGATCACGCGCCGTCCCGGTTACTTTGTCGTACACTTTTCGGCAGACCTGCTTTAAGTCGGAGTCGGCGCAGTCATAGAGGCTGATGCCCATGGTAATCGTCCGGATATCCAGCTTGTCCTCCTGAATCATCCGGTTCGTTTCCTGGATTTCGTTCCGGTTATACATTATCTCTCCCCCATTATATTTCGTGCATGGCGTTGAAGATATCCTCGTGCTGCATGGTTACCACGACGCCGATTTCTTTCCCCTGTTCGATCATGAACTCCTTTAAGGCGTCGAAAGGCCGGCTGCTCCCGCTCAAATCCACCAGCATAATCATCGTGAAATACTCCTGCAGAATCGTTTGGTTGATATCGAGGATATTGACATTGTTCGCCGCCAGCGCCGTGCAAATCCGGGCGATAATCCCCACTTTGTCCTTTCCGGTGACGGTAATTACTGCCTTCATTGCGAAACCTCCTTCATCTATGGATTATTATACCAGAAAACCGGGCGTCTATCCTACGGCAGCCGGCCGCGCCGGCCTCCCGGCGTCGGTAACGCAAAGCCGGACCCCGGCGGGGTCCGGCCGTCCTCGGCCCTGTCAACCGCATCTCTGCCCGTTGGAAGTAATTTTAACACCGGAACGGTAAATTGTCCAGAGAAAGGTAACGCCAAAGAAGTTGGGCAAAATTTACCACGTTTGTGGTAAAATAAATTAAAGACAAAATGCGAGCCGCCGTTGCGTAAGGGAGGTCGGTATGTAAGATGGAAGCGGTCAAATTCACCGCCGTCGCTATCGACAGCGAAATCAACCTGGACAAGATTTCCGAATACTTCGGCAGCAGCCGAAAATACAAATGGGAAGAGCCGCTGGTGCTGCAGGAAAAACAGCTTGCCGGGACAGTTGAAGACCCGGCGGGGAAAAAGGCCTATATATTTTACTTCGGAGCCGTTGTCTTCATCAACCACGACAACCGCGAAGTCCTCAATGTCGTCAAGCTGCTGAAAAAAATCGACCGAAATCTGAACCCGGCAGTCCCCCTCCAGTTCACCGAAGAGTACCGCCTGGAAATCGACCCGGAGCAGGAGCCGACGATCAGTTATGACCATATGACCACACCGGCCCCGAAGGACCGCTATCTGGAGATCCTGGCGACCGTCCTCGCCAAGTCGGCTGCCCTGGAGCGGATCGAAGCCGACACAGCCGAATTGCTCGATGAAATCGAGGATGTCATCGATTTGCTGGAAAAGGGCCACTTCAGCCTCCGGGATGAAAAACTGGCCAAAATGTCAGCCAAGATCCTTGGCTTCAAATACAGCACTCTCTCTTACATCATGCTGCTCGACAAACCGGACATCACCTGGAACGACGAGGAACTGGAATACATGTTCAGCGAACTGAGCAAAGTGTTCGAGTTGGGTGAACGCTTCGAGAAGATCAAAATCAAGACGGAGACGCTCCTCGACATCACCGAGGTCTTCACCAGCCTGGCCCATGCCAAACGGGGCACCCGGCTGGAATGGATCGTCATTATCCTCATCTTTTTCGAAATCGTCTTTTCTCTGCTTGATAAATTCGTCTTCTAAGCGCCGCTCTTTTTCCCGAACACGATGTATAATCCGGCCGCTATCAACAACGCCGGGACGACAACCCCCAGCCAGGTGGAGTTGGTCGTGAACAGGAGCGCAATCAGGGAAAAGCCGCCGAGGATGCCGACCGGAACCAGCAACCCGGGTTCCCGCGGGCCGAACCAGTATAACTGCAGCAGGCCGACGGCCACGCCCAGGGGAAAGATTGGCCACAGGTACTCCATCAGCCGCCAGCCGGAGAAGATATTGACATAGAATAAGGCACCGTAAGTGAGCAGAATTCCGCCCGGGACGAGCAACCCGGGATTTTTTCTGTCGGCGAAAAAGCCGAACTCGAAGCAAAGACCGGGAATAATCAGAAACAGCGGCCAGAAATATTCCATATCCAGTCGGAACAAACGGAAATTGTGCAGGAGAAAGATTACTCCGGATGCGATCAACAATAATCCAACCAGTTGGCTGCCCCGTTTCAAGCCGTCCACCTCCTAATGTTTACTTCCGGTAAATTCGCTCAGTCCTCCCGTTTTCCTTCTTTCACAATCCGCGTGCCTTCGACGTATTTTCGCTCCATATCGTGCGCGAGCCGCCGGTCCTCCTTGGAAAGCAGGACGACATTCATATCGTAATTCTCCGGATACAGCTTCTCTTTCGCCACGAATCGGGAGATGCGCTTGCGATTGATTTCCACCCGCTCGCCCCGGATGAGGACAATGCAGTTCCCCCGCGCGTCCGGCCCTTCCAGCACAACGCCCAAGGCGTTGTGCGACGGAACGGAGACGCTGTCCCCGACGGCGATTTCCGCCGCCGGCACGGCGGCCGGCTTTTCTTTCTGTTTTGGTGCCGCCGCCGGCGCCTCCCGTCCCGTCGACGGTGCGGCGGTGAATAAATCACCGTCGGCCGGCTGCGTCCGGATGTACCCCCGTGCCCGCTGCAAAACTGCCGGCCTCATGCCGAGCCGGGCGGCAATCCAGAAGGCATTGCTGCTTCCCGCCTCGCCGATCTTCAGGCTGTACAGCGGCTGCAGCGTCTCCCGGTCGAATTCCATGCACCCGTTCCGGAAACCGGAGCGGGTGTCCGCATACCGCTTGATATCGCTGTAATGGGTGGAGACGACGGCGACAGTGCCGCACTGGTGCAATTCGTCTAGGATCGCCGCCGCCAGGGCCGCGCCCTCGGCCGGATCGGTCCCGGTCCCGATTTCGTCGAGGAGGACGAGGCTGTTCCGCACGGCCAGGTTCAGGATATCCACAATGTTTTTGATATGGGCCGAAAAAGTGCTGAGCGACTGCTGGATACTCTGCCCGTCGCCGATATCGGCGAGAACCCGCTTGAATACGGCCGCCTCCGAATCGGGGTGGACCGGAACGTGCAGTCCGCTCTGCACCATCAGAGTCAGCAGTCCGACCGTCTTTAGTGCCACCGTCTTGCCGCCCGTGTTCGGCCCGGTAATGACGAGAATCCGGTAATCCTGACCGATGTGGAAGTCGAGCGGCACCGGCTTTTCGGTCAGGAGTGGGTGGCACGCCGCCCGGAATCGGATACGGCCGCTGTCGTTCAGCCGTACGGCCGTCCCGCCGACGGCCAGGCTGTACTTCCCTTTCGCCAGGGCGAAATCGTAGGCGGCCATGATCTCGATGTTTTGTTTGATTTCCGTCAGATGCTCAGCCACCTCGCCCGACAGCATCGCCAGGATTTGATACTCTTCCGCCTCCTCCGCCGCCCGCAGGACCAGCAGTTCGTCCGCCAGACGCCTTACCGCCGCCGGCTCGATAAATACGGTGGAGCCGCTGCCGGAGACGCTGACCACCGCCCCGTCGACCTGGTGCTTATATGACGCCTTGATCGGGATGCAGTAACGGCCGTCCTTGACGCTGACGTACGCTTCCTGCAAAAATTCCCGCAGTTTGGCGGACGCCAGAAGCGACTGGAGTTTATCCTGGACTTTGGCCTCGGCCGTCTGTATCTCATGCCTGATTTTGGCCAGCCGCGCACTGGCATTGTCGCTGACCCGGCCGCCTTCGAGGCAGGCGTCGATATCCGCTTCCACCGACGCCAGGTCCATGAGGCCTTCGGCATAAGTACAGATATAGGGCGCAACCAGTCGCTTGCCTTTCATGTATCGCTTCATCCGGCCGCAGCCCCGCAGCAGGTCGCAAATTTTCAGCAGTTCGCCGGCCGGGAGCACCGCTCCGAGTCCTGCCCGTTCCAGCGGTTCCGTGACATCATGCAAACCGTGCAGCGGGACCTGCGCGCTGCCGGCAAGCAGCGTCACCGCTTCCGTCGTCTCGCGCAGGACGTTTTCAACCGCCGCCGGGTCGGTATACGGCTGCAGCCGGTCGACCAACCGCTTGCCGAGTCCGCTCACCGTGTGTTCTTTCAATATTTCCTTGATCCGGTCGTATTCAAGTACGGAGAAAGTCTTTTCGTTCATGCGTATAACCTCCCAGTCTGAGAAAAAATAAGGCGGGTGAACATAGTTCACCCGCAACAAAACGCCGTCCGTAATCGGACCGAGGGTCCGAGAAACAGAAAAGCCGCGGGTAACGCATCCACGGCTCTCAACAGCTTCCCCTGCCCATGACAGGTATGTTTGGCGAGCGGATACCTTATGTTCTTAAGCCAGCACCCCGGAGCGAATAACAAGCCAAAGCGGACGCAAACCTGCGCCGCACCAACGCGCTCCGTTTTTCAGTTGCTTCAGGCGTTAAGAACCAAGGCGGACATCAACATACCCCCTAGATATTACATATTCATTTTATGCAAAGCCGGGGCCGTTGTCAAGATTAAATGCATTTAAAGGTATTGTTTCATATTTTCGTATCCTGTATGCACACGGTCAGGCACAAGCACCTGGGGCGACCTCGGGACGCCCGGCTTCGAAGACTTACCCTCACCCCCGACCCCTCTCCCGTAGCATCGGGCGAGGGGAGTAAAGAAGAAAATTTCCTTCGTACCCCATATGCACACACGGCCCGGGCGCAAGCGACCTTTAGTGAGCAGCGTGCCGTGTCCGACGAGGTCGAAAGCTTCAGACGGGGCCGAGCCATGGAGGGCGAGGCGACAATCACGGCAGGGAGGCCGTGTTTGTAAGTTTACCCCGTCTGAAGCCGAGACTGAGACGCTGACACGGCCGATGCGAAACTACAGAGCTAAGAACGGGCCGTAGGAAAAACCATCCCGCGAAACACAGCAGCAACTTCTTTCCTGAATGATCTTCATCATTGCTGTTCAAAGGTAAGATTATGCTAAAATCGGCTTATTTCCCCAATATCCGCTGCATTATCTGCCGGAACAACGGCTGCTTCAGTGCCGTTTCCCGGCTTTGCTCCACCTTCACATCCGGCTTGGCAGCGGCAATACTTTGCTTCGCAGCCTGCGGCTGTCCTGGTGACTGCCCGGGTTTACCGACGGCCTGGGCCGGTTTCGCAATTTGGACCGGCTTGCCGGCGGGGACCGACCCCGGTTTGGCCGCGGCCGGAGCCGGCTTTGACGGCGCAGCCGGCTGTGGCGCCGGGTTACGTTTCGCCGTTTCCCGCTCCGGTTTGCCCCCGCCCGGCTGATTACTGCGCCGCCCGCCGCGCCGGTTTGACCCGGTGTGAGGCGGCTGCTTCTGGCCTTCTTTGGTTTGCGGCCTCGCCGCCTGCGGCGGCTTATTCTTCGGTGCCTGCGCCTTTATCCACTGCTCGGCCGCGGCTCTGCGCTCGTTCAGCGCAGCCTCCGACGGTAATTGCGCTTCCTCGATCATGGCCCCGATATGTTCTTCGATCTCGTACAGGCTGATGATATCGTCGCCGGTAACGAGCGAGATAGCGCGGCCGCTTTCCCCGGCCCGGCCGGTTCGCCCGATCCGGTGCACATAGCTGTCCTTCTCCACCGGCACATCATAGTTGATCACGAGGGACAACCCTTCGATGTGAATGCCGCGGGCGGCGACGTCCGTCGCCACCAGCAGGTTGAACTCGCCCTGCTTGAACTGCTGCATGGTCCGCAGCCGTTTGCTCTGCGGGATATCCCCGTGCAGCGCCTGACAGGCATACCCCTTCCGGGTCAAAGAAGCATGGACCCGGTCGACGGCGATACGCGTATTGCAGAAGATCAGGCAACTTTCCGGCTGCATATATAAGAGCAGGCGGTTCAGTTGAGTCAGCTTTTCGTTCCGCTCCACCCGGTAGTAGGCCTGCTCGATAGTATCCACCGTCATGGTCGGCGATTCTATCTCGATGGTCACCGGGTGCTTCATATAGTCGCGGCAGATCCGCTGCACCTCGACCGGGATGGTGGCGGAAAAGAGGAGAGTCATCCGATCTTTGGGGATGGTCCGGATTATCCGCACCACCTGGTCGATGAACCCCATATCGAGCATCCGGTCTGCTTCGTCCAGCACGAGAAAACGGATGTTCTTCGTCATCAGGCTCCGGCGGCCGATGTGGTCGTAGACCCGGCCGGGCGTTCCGGTCACAATGGAAACGCCTTTCTGCAGGGTCTGAACTTCCGTATCCATATTGTGCTGCCCATAGACGACCGCCGTCCGGTGCGGCAGGTGCTTGGCCATCTGCCGGATATCGCCGTCCACCTGAACGGCGAGTTCGCGGGTCGGGGTGAGGATCAGGCCCTGCGGCCCTTCCGCCGCGGGATCGATCATCTGCAGCATGGGAATACCGAAGACGGCCGTCTTGCCGCTGCCCGTTTTCGACTGGACAATGACGTCTTCCCGCTTCAGGACATGGGGGATCGCCCGGCTCTGCACCTCGGTCGGCGCTTCGAAACCCATCTCGGCGATCGCCTGCAAAATCGGAGGCGCTATACCCAGGTCAGTAAAACTGTTGTTCATAATAATCTTCCTTCGCTATTGCAAGATAATTTTATTATATCACTTGTCACCACATAGTTCCAGATGAATGGGGCGAACGTTGGGATCGGCAAGGCGCCAGATGTTTGTCCCGTAAAAGGATAAAAGACGCCGGCCAAACAAAATCCGCTCCCGCCGGTAAACAGCGGGAGCGGGAAACAAATTGTGCGGACTTATTTATTCTTCAACAATATCTGACCCAGGCGTTTGTCGGTCTGGTTGCCGCGGCGGACGGCGAACTGGCCGCCGATTATCACATGCTCAATCCCGACCGGCTTGCGGCAGGGTTCGCTATAAGTCGCGGTATCGGCCACCGCTGCCGGGTCGAAGACGGTGATATCGGCCACCAAGCCTTTCCGCAGCACCCCTCGGTCTTTCAGTCCGACGATATCGGCCGGCAGCTTGGTGATGCGGTGAACCGCCACTGCCAACTCGCAGAGCTTGTTTTCCCGCGCCAGCCGCAAAAACCGGGGGAAGGTCCCGAAGCTTCTCGGGTGGGGGCTGATGCCTTCGTCGAAAGCGTAACCGTACCCGTCGCTGCCGATGGCGACATCCGCTTCCTTCATATAATTCATGACGTCGCTCTCCAGCATGATGAAATAGACACAGTCGGCTTTTCCTTTGGTGGCCACGATGACTTTCTCCAGAGCCTCGGGCATCGACACCCCGAGTTCCTGACTCAATTGGTAGACATTCTTGTTGTCCGCGGCCGGATACCGGCCGTAAGTAGTTACGATGTGGATGCTTTCCCCGTCCGCCCGGGTCCGGTAGTTTTCTTCCAGGTGCTGCATCAGCTTTGGCCGCTCGTCCGTATTAAACCGCTCCGCCGCCTTCCCCAGGCCGCCTTCCAGGCTCCACTTGGGCAGCACGTCGGTAAGATCGGTCGAGGCGGCTGTGTACGGGTACATGTCCTTGGTAACCTGCACCCCTTGCCTGACCGCGTTCTTCAGGTGTTCGATGACCAGGCCGGACTTGCCAAGCTGCCCTTTGCCGCAAATCTTCAGGTGCGCGATATGGACCTTGGCTCCGGTGGCCCGGTTTATCCCGTACATTTCCTCCAGCGCTTCGAAGATCCGGACGCTCTGACTCCGCATGTGTGAGGTGATGACCCCGTCGTACCTGTGCACCACTTCGCCGAGAGCGTTCAGCTCGGTCTGATCGGCAAACAGGCCGGGTGCGTAACCCAATCCGAGGGAAAGCCCCCAGGCCCCGTATTGCATATCCCGGTCGAGCAGTTCGGCCATGGCCTGCAACTCGACTTCCGTCACCTTGCGGCCGGCGAACCCGACCACCCCGGCGCGTAGCGCCCCGTGGCCGATCAGCGGTAGCAGGTTGGTCGCCATCCGTTTGCCGTTCTTCTGCACTTTGTCGATAAACTCTTGCAGCGAATAAGAGGTATAATACCGCTTGTCGAACTTCAGGTCGGTCCCGGCGAACGTGTACATGTCCTCAATGTGGCCTGCCGCACAGGGATAAATCGTCATGCCGCACTGCCCGACCACCTCGGACGTGACGCCCTGGTAGATCTTCGACTCGCACCGGTCGTCGCGCAGGAATGACACATCGCTGTGCGAGTGCATATCGATGAAGCCGGGCGACACCACCAGTCCCTGTACGTCGACTACCGTTTCCGCCCCGTCTTCAATTTTGGCGGCAATCCTGGTAATCTTGCCGCCTTTAATCGCAATGTCTCCGACATACGGTTTGTTCCTGGTTCCGTCGCAGAGCAAGCCGTTCCGGAGAAGGATATCCTGCATGTATTTTCTCATCTCCCAACTGGTTAATGCCTTGACCAAAACTGGCAGCGTGCCAAGCGGTGCTTACCCGCGAGCGGTCAAAACTTGATATGCGGCGTAAAGTCGTACGGCTTCGCGTCCGGGTATTCGTCCGCCACCCGGCTGAGGAAATTGATTCCGTAGGTCCGCTCGCCATTCTTCGGCGGCCCGTGCTTGACGGCGCAGCAGCCGAAGGCGACCGCCAGATCGAAGATAGGATCTTCGACCACACCGCCGGCCCGGACCGAGGGAATGGCGGCGATACCGTTCGTCTGGGCATACTCCAAGGCGGCGAGGCTTTCCGTGATCGTGCCGACTTGGTTCGGCTTGAAGATAAAGGCCTCGCACGCCTTCATCTCGACCGCCTTGCGGAGCATCCTGACATTCGTCACCGTCAGGTCGTCGCCCACCAGCATCGTCCGGTCCAGAGCCTTGGCCGCCTTCTGCCAGCCTTCCCAGTCATTCTCGTCCACCGGGTCTTCGACATAGAGGAAATTATACTTGGTCGTCAGTTCCTTCAGGTAACCGAGCAGGCCGTCCAGATCGACCTCGGTGCCGACGAAGTCGTACGTCTTCCGCTCCGGATTATACAGTTCGCTGGCCGCGCAGTCAGCGGCGAAAGCGATTTTTTCGGCCGCGCCGCAGCGCTTGGCCGCCTCGTAGAGGATATCGAAGGACACCGTCGGGTCGGGGCTCGGGGCCTGCCAGCCGGAAAGGCTCCCCGGCTTGGCCGGTACACCGTTCTGGTATTCCTGAATCACGACCGGCGTCAACTGAAAAAGCTGATAGATGATATGTACCGCTTCCATAATCGACTCCGCCTTGTAAGGAACGACGGTGCATTCCTGGAACGGCATCGAGCCTTTCTGGTAGCTGCCGCCCGAGATGCAGTTGACCGTGGGAAAAGGTATGGTCTTGATTGCGCCGGGGTTCAGATAGCGATACAGCGGCAGGTTTGCCGCATTGGCGGCAGCCCGGATACAGGCGAGCGAAACGCTGCAGAGGGTGTTGCCGCCGAGCTTGGTCTTGAACTCGGTGCCGTCCAGGTCAAGCATAATCCGGTCCAGCGCGACTTGGTCCGTGACATCCCGGCCCTGCAGGGCGGGGGCGATGATGTCGTGGACGATGCTTACGGCTTTGCCGACGCTCAGGCCGTCAAACCATTTCGGGTCGTTGTCCCGCAGGACAAACGCCTCGTGCGAGCCGGCGGATATCCCGGAAGGGGCCGCGCCGCGCCCGAGAATACCGCCGGCGGTGACGACATCCACCTCCAGCATCGGTTTGCCCTTGCAGTCCAGGATTTGCCGCGCCCTGACGGATTTAATCGCAGTGGTTGCCATTCCGATACTTCCTTTCCGGTTAGTCTTTTCTTTGCGGAACATACAGGACGTTGAAGTCGCACAGGTTTGTTCCGGTATTGCCCGTGAATACGCAATCTCCGAGGCGCGAGAGCGCTTCGTAAACAGCGTGTCCGCGCAGGGCTTCCCGCAGGTCGATGCCGCGGTCGGCCGCCAGTTGATAGGTCTGCGAATCAGTTATCCCACCGGCCATTTCCGTCGTGCCGTCGGTGCCCTCGGTGTCGATCGACAGCAGGCAGGCGCCGGTCGCCTCGCGCGCGATGAGGGCGAACGCCGCCGCCATCTCCTGCGACGGGCCGCCGTGGCCCTTGATTTCCGAGTTGTCCGCGATCCGGGTCGAGGTCTCGCCGGCGGAGAAAACCAGGCAGGGCGGCCGGAGGGGACGGTTATACCGCTGGATTTCCTTGGCGATGCCGGCCAGCACCATGCCGGCATCCTTGCTTTCCCCTTCCAGGCTGGTGGTGAGTATCATGTAGTCGATGCCCAGCTCCGCCGCGGCTTCCGCGGCGGACCGGCAGGAATCGGCCAGGATATTGAGCATGAAGTAAGTGGCACGGGGGATTGACTTCGGCGTCTCCTGCGCCTCCGTGCCGTTAAATATGTAGGCTTCGACGCTCGCGGGCAGCCGGCCCCGCAGTCCGTGCTGGCTGATTATCCGCCGTGCGTCTTCGAAGGTGGAGGCGTCGGGACCGACCGGGGTACCCCGCATCGCGACCGGCTCGCCGTAATCCCGGAGCGGGGGCCAGTCCAGGGCGTCCCAGATATTTAGGCTGATGATTTCGGCGCCCCGGCCGGCGATCCGCTGGCCCAGACGGCCGCGGTTCATCTGCGAGATATGGCCCCGGATGACGTTGATGTCCGTGACCCGCATATTCGACTTCAGCATGATGTCCGTGGCGGCCATCTTCTCTTCCAGGGTGATTCTATCCACCGGGTAGCCCATCAGGGCCGTGCTGCCGCCGCTGATGAGCACGATGAACAGATCGTCCCGATCCGCCCGGTCCACGAGTTCCAGCATCCGCCGGCAGCCGCGGACCCCTTCGTAATTGGGAAGCGGATGCCCGCCGACAAACACTTCCGTGTTGGCATACCGGTCGGTCGGCTCGGCAATTTTGACAATGGCCACGCCTTTGGTCAAGCGTTCGCCCAGAATCTCATCCAGCGCCATGGCCATGTGATTCGCGGCTTTGCCCGCGCTCAGGACGTAGATAGCCTTTTTCTTCGTCAGATCCCTAGTCCGGTTGCCGATGTGCAGGGTATCCCCCTCCAGACGCACGAAAGATTTGAGCCGCTCGTAAGCGTCCAGTTTCTGCAGCACCCGCTCGGTAATGTCCAGGACGATCCGGCGGGAATCCGTAATTCCGTGCGACAAGAGAATATCCCGGTTGCGAATCTTCTCCCCCAATCCGCTGCCCCCTTCACTGCTCGCTGCCGGATAGAAACGAGATGAACTACTCAGGTAAATTCTACTTCAGCTGCGTTACACCTTTCCGGGCAGATGAAAAACACCCGGAAACAAGCCCGGATATAAGCAATTATTCTATCTTCCCCCATATTAGTTTAGGGACTGTCCATCCTTGTCCTTTGCCCGGCAAAAAAAAGAGGGGACGAATAGTTAAATTCGTCCCCTCTTTGAGCGGCGCTTCACTCCGCCCGGCCAAACAGTTCTGCGTACTCTTCTTACAGCTTGTTCTCCCGCATGAACTGGGCGTTGGTCCCGTTGATTTCGTAGAATTCCTTAGCGGCTTTTTCGCCGATCTCCTTCGGATACTGCGCGACCTCGGCGAGAACGGCCTCCTCGTCGATATTCATGAACTTGCCGTCTTTGTAGATAACCTTGCCTTCGACAGCGGTCAGGGCGACTTCATCGCCGCGGGCGCTGTAGACCAGGTTCGGCACGATGTTGCGCATCGGATGCGTGAACAGGGGAAGCATGGTCGGTTTCTTCAGATCGATGGCGACGAAGTCCGCCCGCTTCCCGGCCTCCAGGGACCCGACCAGATCGCCCAAGCCGATTGCCTTGGCGCCTTCGATCGTTGCCATGCGCAGGGCGCGCCAGGCCGGCATGATCTCCGGATTCTGATATTTGATTTTGTTGAACAGGGCAACCAGTTTCATCTCATTGATGACATTGTGGCAGTTGTTCCCCGGCGCCTGGTCGGAGCCGAGGGCCACCAGCCCGCCCGCATCCTGGAAGGCCTTGGACGGCGGCACAATCCCGTCGATAATGCCGATGGAGCCGGGACAGAGAATCATCGTGGCGCCGCTTTCCGCAACGACCTTGGCCTCATCGTCCCGCGCGTCCGTCAGGTGGACCGCGATCAGCGTCTCGTCCAGATAGCCGATTTGCTTCAGCCAGGCGATCGGCCGTTCGCCGTACCGTTTGACGGTCTGGTACGTCTCGCGGTCACCCTGCTGGACGTGCATGTGAATCTTCGTTTTTCTTTCTTTGGCGATTTTCTGGACCTTCAGCAGCAGTTCCTGGCTCAGGAAGTCGGCTCCCTGGGGTCCGAACAAGACTTTGATGCGGCCGTCCCCTTTGTCGTGCCACTTGTCGTACAGTTCCAGATTCTTCTGCAGTGACGCTGCCCCGAGCGCTTCGTCGTACTCGTACAGCTCACCCGGTTTATAAACCCGGGACTTCGCTTCCCGGATCCGGTACGCGATGTTGCCTCTGGCGCCGACTTTGTCGATAAAGGCGCAGACCGGGTCCATATCGGCGTTGAAATCGCCGAGGGTGGTCGTCCCGGCCCGGATCGCTTCGATAACCGCCAGCTTGCTGCCGGCAAGCACCGCTCCGCTATCCGAAGCGGAGGCATTGCTGAACGGCTGCAGCCCGTACATCATCCAGTAATTCGTGTCCTGGGCCAGACCCCGCAGGATCGCCAGGCCGGTATGCATATGGGCATCGATGAAGCCGGGAAACACTGCGTGATGCTTCAGTTCCAGGGTCTCTTCGGCCGAATACTCCCGGTCGATAATCTTCTCGTCTTCCACTGCGACAATCTTGCCGGCGTCCACCGCCATCGCCACGCCCGGCTTGTAACCGACGCCTTCGCCTTCGAGTGTGTAGAAATGCGGTGCCTTCACAATCAGGTCTACCTTTCTCATTCCGTCCTCCCCTTTCAGTCGTTTTTCGGTCCGGCTTCTTTTGCGGGATGGTAACGTCTTCCCAAATAAATAATGCCGTAATGTTAAATTCACCGTCCGGCCCCTGCTTCCCTCCCGGTTGCATCCCGGTATTCAATTTTTGCTTTGCTTCTGCGCAACCCCGGCGCGGTCAACACAAACTGACGGCACCAGATCCCGCCGAACGCCGGAATAAGCACCCCGACCATTTGCGGGGGCCGATATTTTATAGCATGCAAACGGGGCGGCTGTTCACCGCCCCGTTCTCTGCCGGAACCTTACAAATTAAAACTACTCGACCTGCAAGCCGGCTTTCGGCCCCGGGGTCTGGCAGTAGATCTCATCGATCGTTACCACCAGAACTCCCTTCGCCGGCAGCATCGCATTGACTTCCTTCGCCTTGCTGCGCCCGGCGTCATATACCGGTCCGGAGGTTTGGTAGGCTGCCGTGCCCTTGAACTGGTAGCCGTCGAGGTTTACCCAGGCCGTGACCGCTACCTTCGGATTCTCCTGTAGGTTGACAAGCGTCTGCTTCATAAAATTGTCGACGAATACCATCTTGCCGTCATCCAAGACTGAATGAAAGCGGATGGGAATCGCGTTCGGCATGCCGTCTTTGCTGGCCGTCGACAGGACCCAGATCGGACATTCATCCAGAACCTTTTTCATTTCCTCGGTGATTTTCGCCAAGTCTATCCCTCCTTGATTTGTCGGCAGCGGCCGTAAGCATGGCTTGTCTCCCGCCGCTCTTATCCTCAGTATAACGGACTGTTTCCGAGAAAAAAAGTAGGCACTATATTGTGCTCTATGAACAATAAAGTAACCCACTAAGCCGATAAATATTAAACTATCCGGCCCCGGGCAGTCTGCTGCCTACCCAAGCCAGGCCGCCAAAACGCCGGTATGCTCGGCAAGTATCTTCAGGCCGATCAGGATCAGCATAACCCCGCCAAAGACTTCCGCCCTTTTCTGGAACAGTTGCCCGCACTTTTCCCCGAATAATACTCCGACGAAAGAAAAGCAGAATGTGATACACCCAATTATCATAGCCGCACTGAAAATCGCGACGTTCAGAAAGGAAAAGCTTACGCCGACGGCCAAAGCGTCAATGCTTGTCGCAATGGCAAGCATGGTAAGAGTCCGGTTGTTTGTGGGATCCTCTCTGGTCGCGGCCGTCTCACATCCCTGACTCGACGCTTTGACGCTCTCGTAAATCATTTTGGCCCCGATTATTCCCAGGACGATGAAAGCCACCCAATGGTCAATCCCGCTGATGTACTCGCTGAAGTTAATGCCGGCCGCCCAGCCGATGACGGGCATGAGAGCCTGGAAACCACCGAAGAAAAAAGCGGTCTTCAGGGCATGCTTCAGTTGAAGCGGCTTAATAATCATCCCGTTTGTCACCGACACGGCGAAAGCGTCCATGGAGAGACCAACTGCGATCATGATCAGCGCTAATGTATTCATTGTCTGCCCCCTTTTACCGCTTTCCTTAGCTTCTCCCGGATTACCGATAATATAAAAACAATGAGACCGATGAATAATGGCAGACCATTATCCATGAGTCTCATTGATTAAGGCAAGCCAGATGTCACCATCAGTATGTTGGCGTTGCCGCACATTGCTGTGCCAATTACTCCCCCATGGGGACCGTGTATCCGGTTATAGGACAATTATACCGCCTGGAGATAGTACAGTCAACCCATAACGGCCGTCAGTCGGAAGTCGCGCCCGTTTCCTTCTGACCGAACAACTCATGCCAGACCATCTCCGTCAGGGCTTTGCGCCGGCGGGCCGCCGGCGCTTCCGCCGGATAGCCGACGGCAATAACGGCCAGGACGTACTGGTCGGACGGAGCGCCCAGAACCCGCCGGATTTCCTCCTGGATAAAATCGGCAACCCAGCATGTGCCCAAGCCCAGTTCTTCGGCCTGGAGAACGATCTGCTCCCCGGCGATGGCGCAGTCCCGGATGATCCGCTGCCGTTCGTCCGTAAAACGGGTCGCGTTGATATCCAGCGTCTGGCCGCGGCCGTCCACCCGACACTTCAGGTCGCCCAGCACGGCAATCAGGACGGGGGCGGTCGCGATAAACTTCTGATTATTGCAGGCAAGGCTGACCGCCTGCCGCTGTTCCGGGCTGCGGATGACGATCAGACCGGTCGGCTGCGTATTGCTCCCGGAAGGAGCCAGCCGCGCCGCTTCCAGCAGCAGCCGGAGTTTTTCGTCCTCCACCGGCCGGTCCTCGTATTTGCGGATACTCCGCCGCGCTGTAATCGCTTCCTGCACATCCATCGCCCGTTCCTCCCGCCGCTGCTTTTTTGTCCACTCACTGCAACTGCTTTATTATGTCCCACTTTTCCCGGTCGAAATCGCAGAACAAGAGCCAAATGTGGTGATAGTCGTTGTCGGGAACCCGAATGAGTCGTTCATACCGGTCGAAATCCGCCTTGGTAAACATCGGAGAAACTACCCGTACCAACAGACCCAGTTCGCCGCTGAATTCATAGCCGTCGGATTTTTCCGCTTTCTGTGCCAGCAGTTCGTTCAGACGGTCGGTGAATTCTTCCATCGTTTCGATCTTGAACGCCGGGACGCTGTCCACCGGCCGCCCGAGCAGCAGCCGGGCCTCCTCTTCGTCGTAGAAAAGGTGGGTTACCTCGACTCCGATGGTCCGGCCGGTAAGCGAATCGGCAATGACGATATCAGGTTTGTCGTGGTGTCGGATAATTTGAAATCGCGAACCGGTTATCCGATTGATGGCTTCGACGAACTCCTCGGCGGCAGCCTGCTCCAACGCCCGCTTCTCGTCCATGCCGATATCCTCCTGGCAGCGAATAAATTATTCTTTTCGGCGTCGGTGCGACTTTACCTTTTTTCTCCGATAACAAGATACAATTCGGCCGTATCAATTTCCGCCGTTATCGTCAGGGACATCGCCCGCATCGCCGCCGCCAGAGCGGCAGCCGGCGGCAGGATGTCTTCCGCCACCGCAGCAACCTGCCGGTGCCGGGCGTTCACCTCTTCCCGCCCGTCCGAATGGCATACGGCGATTAACCCGCCCGGACGCAGACAGCCGCTCAGGTGCGCCAGTCCGGCCAGCGGCTCGCAGAAATGCGGCAGGACGTTGTGGCAAACAATAGTATCGAAGCAAAGCGAACCGAAGTCGTAGCCGGCCGCATCGCCCTCGATGAAGGACAAATTCGGGGCCGGGTACTTTCCGGCGGCCACCGCCAGCATCCGCGGAGCCAGATCGATAGCGTAAACGCGGCCGGCCGGACCGACCCGCTCCAGCAAATACGGCAGCATCACGCCGGTTCCGCAGCCGACGTCCAGCACCGTGCTGCCGGCGTGGCAGTTCAGCCGGGAAAGACAGGCGGCGATAGAGGCGAGATTATATGTATTGGTGCTGTCCCACCGCTCCGCCAGATTGTCGAAAAAGTTTTTTTGCTCAGCCGCAGTTTTCGTTTTGCTCTCCCCCAATAACCGCTTGCCTCAGCGTCCCACCTGTCTGCCCGAGATATCGTTATATCTCTTTTCCAGAAAGCCGAGCAGCGGCGGCAGCAACAGCAATTGGACGGCGATGCCGGGCAAACCGGTGATTACCGCCGCCTTGACATAAAGAACGGCGTTAAGCTGGGTGAAACCGAAGGAACCGGCCATCACCGCAACGATGAGACCCGCCGCCGCCCGTCCCGCCGCCAGGCTGGCCAGCAAAGCCGGCAGCGCGGAAAATCGCAAGCGGTGGTGCAGCCAGCCGGCCGTCAGTCCGTACACGCCAAGTTCCCCCAGCATGATCGGCAGCGTCGGTACGAGCGGCGGCATCCCGGTCAGCAGGCTGCTCAGGACGGGACTGAAAAGGCCGACGAGCAGTCCCGGCAGCGGTCCGAGCAGAAGACCGGCGAACAGCACCGGGAGGTGCATCGGCAGAAACACCTGCCCGCTCCCGATCAGGTGAAAGACGATCGGCAGCAGGACGCCGAGGGCGATGAACAGACCGGTCATGGTGATTTGTTTTGTTTTCAATACATTCTCCTCCCCGCAAATCCGACTTAAACAAAAAAAGCCGCGACGGTACCTGTTCCAAAGGTACGATAACCGTCGTGGCTTTAATCGCGCAGTCGGTTCTTCTCCGGTCTTCTGGCCGGTCCGGCGTGAGCCTTCAGGCCCACGCCGCTATTTTACCACACCGAAAACTATCTTGTCAAAGGCTATTGCCCGGCTGCCGGCGTCTTACCTGTGGACCTGCACGTCCGTAGCCTGCAGACCGCGGTTGCCCTGTTCAATCTCGAATTCGACCGTCTGCCCCTCCTCCAGTGATTTAAAACCCTCACCCTTAATCGCCGAATAGTGGACGAACACATCGTCTTGCCCCGGGACGGAGATGAAGCCGTACCCTTTTTCGTTGTTGAACCATTTCACTGTACCTTGAACCATAAAGCTGAATTCCTCCTACCAGATATATTTCCGTACACAGAGATTTGTACACCAGATATTATCTCGTAAATGCCGTAATTTATCCGCCGGCCGGCAATTTTTCCGCCGGATATCGAAAGACGGCAACGCCGCGGCGAAATTACCGCGGCAGATTTTCCCATTGCCCGCCTCTTTCTATCGGCAGCCCGTGCGCCGGACAGACCAAGCGGAACGGAAGCGCCGCGACCGTTTTAATCGATTCCCGCAAAACCGGACCGTTCCAATTCCAGGCCGCCGGATAAGGCCGCAAGCGGCCGTTTTTGTTTTCGACCAGGTCGCCGGCGAAAAGCACATCCTTATACAACAGGCAGACGTGTCCGGGCGTATGCCCCGGGGTCGGCTCTGCCTTCACTCCTCCGATACTTTCCCCCGGGACGTAAGCGTTCAGCTTTTCCGGTCTTCTCACCCGGAGAAGATAAGGCAAGTACTTCTTAAAGCCGGGTCGGGGCCGGTCACCGCGAATGTACGGGATTTCCGTTTCGGACGCCCACAGCTTCGCCCCGGTGGCTTCCTGCAGCAGGGCGGCGTTGCCGATATGGTCCACATCGTAGTGCGTCAGCAGGATCTGTTTGATATCCCGCGGCTGCACCCCCATGGCCGCCAACTCCCGGATTATGCCCTTACCCTGCCACGGCAGTCCGGTATCGATAAGGACGGTTTCCGCTCCGCATACCAAATAAGCATAGGCGCCCTTAGTTGCCTGTAAGAGGAAGACATTATCCGCCACTTGCATTGCCGCACCTCCCATTTTTGCGGTACACATCAAAAAAAGGCTTGTCCCTTGTTATTTTATCATTCGCTACTCCCCCGCTCAATAAGCAAACGGCGGGCGGAGCGCGTTAATGAAACGAGTAAAAAACGTCGGGACATCCGCAAAAATATTTATGTATAATTCGCTCCTCATTGATGACCATTTTGCCGCTGTGCCTGGGGCAAACGCACCGGTACTTACATACTATGGCCATATAGGCGGCAGCGACCACGGCGGCCAGCGCACGGGAAAGAGGGCCGGCGGCTTGAAGGGAGATGGAGTCTTGTTCGAAACTTTCGAGATAGGCTGCGGCACCGGCAAGTACGGCATGCGCGGCGTCGCCGTCAAGACGGCGGCCGGCATCAGTATTTACCTCGGCGGCGGCGAACGCCCGCATATCGGTACAACCGTGGTCAGTCAGCCCCGTCTCAGCCTGACCGGAGACGGCCAAACCGGCTGCACGACATCCGTTTTCAACCTGTTGGGGCACAAAGACGATGCCATTGCCGTCCCCATCGCCGAAGCGTTGTGCAAATCCCTGCAGCAGGTGGTGGTAGTGACGGCCGGCATCCATATCGATGCGGCCGGGCCGGCTGACATCGCGCTCCTGTGGGAAGGCGGACGGGAACTCCTCCGGCTGCTCCAACTCCGGCTCATCGGGTCTGACCCGTCCGCCGGATAAATGCCAAGTGGAGCCTCCGCCTGCGAATTTCAGCCAAACAACTCAGTACGGAGGTGAAAAGATGGCGAAAGATTTGCGGAGTTTTCTCCGTTCGCTGGAGACACAGATGCCGGAAGACATCGTGCGGGTCAAACGGGAAATCAACCCCCGCTTCGAGATTACCGCCATCCAGCAGCATCTGGAGAACGAAAACAGGTTTCCGCTTCTGCTGTGCGAGCGGGTGAAAAACCTGAACGGCGAACTGAGCCCCTTTCAGGTAGTTACCAATGTGTTCGCCAGCCGGGAGAAATGCGCTGTCGCTCTGGATTTGCCCAAAGACAGCTGGCGGATGGAAACGAGCTACACTTTCGCGCAGCGGAGCGGACAGCGGGTCAAACCAGTCCTTATCGACAAAGCGGAGGCCCCGGTCAAAGAAGTCATCCGGAGGGGGGCAGCGGTCGACCTGCGGGAACTGCCGGTCCTCACCCACCACGCAATGGACGGCTACCCCTATCTGGTTGACGCCGTAGTCGCTCCCGACCCGGATACGGGGATCTATAACTCCTCGCACCACCGGATGCTCGTCCGGGGCAAAGATGAACTCGGGCTGTGGATGTCGCCGCGCCATCTTTGGGATTACTGCCGGCGCGCCTGGAATAAAGGCCAACCCCTGCCCGTCGCCCACGTCATCGGCCACCACCCCGGCTTCTATCTCGGATCGGAAGCTCTGGTGGCGATGGAAGCCGACGAGTACGAGGTCATCGGCGGAGTGCTGGATGAACCGCTGCGGCTTGTCGCTTCCGAAGCGTACGGCGATTCCCTGCTCGTCCCGGCGGATGCCGAAATCATCATCGAGGGGGAAGTCATCCCGCACCGCCGCGATGCGGAAGGACCGTTCGGTGAATTCACCGGTTATTACGGGCCGCAGCGGTGGTCTCCGGTCGTCCGGGTAAAAGCCGTCACCTACCGCCGGGACGCCTGTTACCTGAACATTCTGGCCGGTCACCCGGATACCGCCATCCTCGGCGGGATCCCCAAGGAAGCCGGCATCTGCGAGGAAGTGAAAAAATCGGTGCCCGGGGTCAGGGCCGTCCATTTCCCGATTTCCGGCTGCTGCCGTTTCCACGCTTACATCGCCATCGACAAACAGGTGGACGGAGAAGGTAAGGTAGCGGCAATCGCGGCCCTGCCTTACCACGATGAGTTGAAGCTGGTGATCGTTGTCGATAAGGACATCGACGTCTTCAATGAACGGGAAGTTCTCTGGGCGGTCGCTACCCGGGTCCAAGCTTCCGAAAGCGTAGATATCATCAGAGGCGTCCGGGGCGGCTCGCTCGATCCGTCCTCCACCGTACACGCCGTCGGTGACAAGCTCCTGATCGATGCGACCAAACCGGTCAGCCGGCCGTTCCCGGAGCGGATTCAGGTTCCGGAGGCAGTCATGCGGGCTATCAGACTGGCCGATTGGCTATAGGAGGTAAGACAGATGGCAAGGATTTTTTGGGTCAAATGCCCGGCGTGCGGCGGAAAGTTCTACGCCGCCCGGGATGATTTCCGGCACCAGGCCGGCCGGAAACTGCTCTGCCCGTTCTGCGGAGCGAGGTTTACCGATGCTGAGGCGGCAGAGATAGCCGACGGCTAATCCGGACGGCGAGATGACGTTAAACCGAAGTAAAGGTCCGGGCACTTTCCCTTCACCGGCAACAACTGCCTTAATCTATGTTCAGGGGGGATTGCAATGAAAAAATTTCCGGCAGTAAAATGGCTGGCGCTGTTGTTGGCTCTCGCACTGCTTACCAGTCTGGCCGGCTGCTCCGCTCCAAAGCCGGCGAACGAAGCGGAACCGCTCAAGCTTAATCTAATCGGGGCCACGCTCGGCGGCGGCGGAGTCTGGGATCTGATTGCCGCCGGCATCGCGGAAACCATTACCCAGAAATTAACCGGCTCTACGATTACCTCCATCCCCGGCGAAGGGGTCGCCAATGTCGTTTCTGTTCACAATGACGAAGCCGAGCTCGGTCTGACCCACAGCTCCGTCGCGGCCGCCGCCCTCCGGGGGATTGACCCGTATACCGAGGCAATCACCGATGTCCGGGCGATTACCGGCCTGTACGGCAGCGGCCTGCAGTTCATCGCCCGCCAGGATCTGCCGGTCGCTTCCATCCAAACGATGATCGAGCAAAAACTGAAGATCAAGCTGGCGGTAGGCAACCCGGGCTCGACCGGCGAGCTCGCCACCCGCCGGATGCTGCAGGAGTACGGGGCAACCTACGCAGATATCGAAGCCTGGGGCGGCAAGATTTACTACAAGGATATGAGCGAGGCCGCCGATATGCTGGGCGACGGCTTGATTGACGCGTTCACTCTTCTGACGATTGCCCCGGCCGGTCCGGTCCGGGAGGTGGCGGCGTCCCACGCCGTGCGGATGCTGCCGGTCGACCCCGCGATCATTGCCGCCATGGTCGAAAAATACGGCTACATGGGATTTACCATTGCCAAGGATGCCTATGCTTTCCTGGCGAACGACATCCCGTCCTTCGGCTCCCAGGTGATCATCATCACCACCGACCGGATGCCGGAAGCGGATGCGTACCGGATTACCAAGGCGCTCGTTGAAAACCTGGATTATTTGCACAGCGTCCACAATAATCTGAAAGAGCTGACCCCGGAAAAAATGGCGAACGGAACGGGCGTTGCTCTGCACCCCGGGGCGGAAAAATACTACCGGGAAATCGGCGCGGTAAAATAGAGACCGGGGCGGGCTCGACCCGCCCTCCCTGTTTTACCCGGCTAGGGAGGCTGCGTTATGGGTATCGGGAAAAAACTTCTCGAAAAAGGCAAAAGGCGGAAACTGACCGGCAATCTCGCCCGAGTCGTCTCCGGCCTGTGCATCGTCTTAGCCTTATACCAGCTTTATTCAATAATTTACGCCTACCCGACCGTCATTGTCTACCGCGGCATCCATATCTCCGCCCTGGTCGCCCTGGTTTTCCTTTTTTACACGGCGCCGGGGCGGCCGAAGGAGAAACGGCCGGCGGCAGATACGCTTTGCGCTCTCCTTGCCTTAGCAGTTGGCATCTACATCGTCAGCAACGGCGATCGGCTGGCTTTCCGCCGCATCTTTCTGGATCCGGTCACCTGGCTCGACAAAACCATGGGGATACTGATGATTCTCCTCGTATTGGAAGCGACCCGAAGAGTGGTCGGTTACCCCCTTACCTTACTCGCGGTACTTTTCCTCGCCTACCCCTTTTGCGGTGCCTATCTTCCCGGCCTGTTCGGCCACCGCGGCTTCTCGCTCAATAAGGTTATCGAAACGAGCTTCCTGACTACGAGCGGTGTTTTCGGGATGCCCGTAGGAATAGCCTCCACTTATGTTTTTATGTTCACCCTGTTCGGTGAAGTCCTGGCTGCCAGCGGGGCCGGCGACATCTTCCACGACTTGTCCCGCAGTCTGGCCGGCGCCTGGCGGGGCGGCATGGCCAAGACAGCCGTGGTAGCCAGCGCTTTTTTCGGGAGTATTTCCGGCAGTCCGATCGCCAACGTCGCCACTACCGGATCCTTTACCATTCCGATGATGAAGAAGCGGGGTTATCCGGCCCACTTTGCCGGCGCGGTCGAGACCGCGGCCTCCTGCGGCGGGACCATCATGCCGCCGGTCATGGGAGCAGTTGCCTTCGTGATGGCGGAAGTCCTCGGCATCAGTTACGCGCAGATTATGGTCATCGCTTTCATCCCGGCGCTGCTGTATTTCGGTTCTGTTTTCCTGGGCGTGGACAGCGCGGCGATCAAGCTGGGTCTGCAGGGCCTCCCGCGCAGTGAGCTGCCGCGCCTCGGGCCGACTCTCCTGCAAGGCCTGCGTTTCCTCGGGCCGCTGGTCTGGCTGGTATACCGCATCCTCAGCGGCTTTACCGTCAATCGGGCCGTTTTCGAGGCCACGGGCCTCATTATTCTGTGCAGCTATCTTACCCGGAACCGGAGACAGTGGATGAGTCCGGGAAAGCTGGCGGCCGCTCTGGCAAACGCCGTGCAGGGCATCATGACGATCGCCGTCGCCTGCTCGGCCGCCGGCATCATCGTCGGCATCATCTCTCTTACCGGGGTCGGGGTGAAATTTACGTCCGTAATCCTAGCTTTGGCTGCCGGGCGTCTCTTCCTCGCTCTGGTCCTGACCGCGGTCGTCACCGTCATCCTCGGTATGGGGATGAACATTACCCCAACCTATATCCTGTCGGCTTCGCTCGCTGCTCCGGCCCTGATCAAAGCCGGGATTGAGCCGATAGCCGCCCACATGTTCATCCTCTATTTCGCCGCCATGGCCACGATGACGCCCCCGGTGGCGATGGCCGCCTACACGGCGGCTGCCATCGCCGATTCCGACCCGTTACGGGTCGGCTTCACCGCTGTCCGCCTGGGCATCGTCGCCTACATCATCCCGTTTGTCTTCATCTACCGGCCGGAGATCCTCCTGCACGGCGTTCCGGCCCAAATCGCCCTGTCCGGACTGGCTGTCCTGGCCGGGTGCTACGCCCTTGCGAACGGCGCCAACCGCTGGCTCGTGCGGACAGCCACCCGCCCGGAACAACTGGGACTGCTGCTAGCCGCCCTGGCCCTCTTCTGGCCGGACTACCGACTGAATTTGGCCGGGCTGGGCGGACTGCTGGCGGTATTCATCTTGCAGACGAAAAAGCCGGGCCGCCGGCCGGTTAGTCTGCCGGAAAGGAGTTGAACCGATGCGGTTAATCGTCGCTATCACCGGGGCTACCGGCTCCATTTACGGTATCCGGTTGCTGGAGGCCCTCCGGGCTGCAAACGTGGAAACTCATCTCGTAATCAGCCGCTGGGGCAAGGTGACCCTGGAAGCGGAGAGCGGCTATACCTGCAAGGAAGTTGCCGGCCTGGCCGCCGTGCGTTACGCCGACGACAACCTGGCGGCCGCCATCGCCAGCGGTTCCTTCCGTTGTGATGGGATGATTGTTGCTCCCTGCAGCATGAAGACATTGGCCGGCATTGCTGGCGGCTATGCCGACAACCTCATCCTGCGGGCCGCCGACGTCACGCTGAAGGAGCGGCGGCAGTTGGTGCTGTTGGCCCGGGAGACTCCCCTAAGCCCGATCCACCTCAAAAACATGCTGGAACTGAGCCGGCTCGGGGTTATCATTGCTCCGCCTATGCCGGCGTTTTACGGAAAGCCGCAGACGATCGATGAACTGATTGGACAAACGGTGGGACGGGCTTTGGACATCTTCGGGCTTCCCTGCGGCAATTTGAAGCGGTGGGGCGGGCTGGCGGAATGAAACTGTCGGCGCACGGCCGGATAACGGCCGGCATGCTCAGCCGACCGTTCAGTAAAGTTCCCGGTGAAAAACTCACAACATAAAACGACCTGCCGCTTGGCAGGTCACAGATTGCAGACTAACCCCCGTATTGCCATTGCCGTGAAAACAGACTGACCGGGTGACCCTTTTATTGCTCTCCCGCTTCAACCACGGTCTTCAGTCCGCCACTTTCACCCTCGCCCGTGCCTTTTCCAGCACGATAAAGCCGCCAAAGATTAAGGCCGTACAGAAAGCGGCGAACGAGCAGAAATAGAACAAATTGGGCAGGCCGTAAACATCCGCCAGATATCCGCCCAGGGACATGCCGGCAATCGGGCCCAGGCCCATATTGGCCGCCCCGAAAATTGTCTGCCCGGTCGTTTTCAGTCCTTCCGGCGCCTCTTCCTGCACGAAGTTGACCCCGCCGGCGAAGAAAAAGCCGGCGGAAAACCCTTGCATCAGCTGAATCGGCAAAAACAAGAACGGGGTGCGGACCAGAGAGTAACAAAACCACCGCAGGGTCATCACGCTGTAGGCAATGAGGATGACCGATTTGGCGCCGAACCGGCGCAGGAAATAGCCGAGCAGGGCAAAGGCGGCAATTTCACTCAGCCCGCTGACGGCCCAACTCAGACCGATAAAACTGTCCGTCGCTCCGAGTTGGGACATGTAGATATTCAGAAAGGCGAAACCCATGGACATCGAAGCCTGCATCAAAAAAGCCGTCAGCAAAAAAACAGCAAATCGCGGCTGGGCGAGCAGCAATCCGATTTGCCGGACCCGACTGACTTCGCTGCCGGCCGCCGGAGACAGGCGAACTGCCGGCTCGGACCGTTGCTCCCGCGGCTGCAGCGCCCCGGTCGCGAGCAACAGCAGCAGAACTACCGAGGCGGCCGGAAATATCGCCTTGATTCCGAACGAATTCACCAGTTGGCCGATCAGCAGGCCGGTAGCGACAAACCCCACCGAACCCCAGAGGCGGATACTGCCGTAGGCGACGCCGGAGCGCTGGACATAGTCGAGGACGCTGGCGTCCAGGATCGGCATGATGGCATTGAACGAAGTCCCGAGCAAGCCGACGATGAACAGCAGCCGGAAATAGCTCTCCGTCGTCAGATAGATGAGCATCGTGCCGGCGCTGACCAGTGCGAGCAGCATCAATACCGGCTTGCGCGCCCGGAAGGTGTCGCTGATATATCCCCAGATGGGCTGAAAAAGGAAATTCATGAAATAGTAAATGCTGTTCAGCAGGCCGATCTGCAGGCCGGTCATCCCGAGCCGTTTGAAGTAGAGATTGATGAACATGAAATAAAGAGGCATGGCAATATTGAAGAAGAAATAGAGCAGACGCATGACCATGCCTTCTCTGACCAGCCCCCGGATATCGGCCCGATCGTTCCCCATAAAGCCGCCCCTTTCACCTGATTAATTCTACTTTGCTAAGTATACAACACCGGCAAGCAAAATGGAAGCGGTGACCGCTTCCATTTTGCAACATAGACTTTGCCTGGCTTCGTCCTTATTCGAACTTCATATCGTAAACCCGGATCAATTCGTCCGCCCGGGGCTGCCAGACAAGCCCTTTATTCACGGCGTACAGATCCTCCTGCTGGTAAAGGAAGATAAAGGGAGCAGCCTCAACCAGTTCGGTCACGATTTCGTGGTACAGATTTTCCCGCGCCGTCACGTCCATCATCGCGCGGGCGGCATCAAGCTTGCCGTCCAATTCCGACGTGCTGTAATAATTGAAGCGTTGGCCGGTACGGTACCACGAGTACAGCGATGAATCGGCGTCGAACAAATCGCTGCCCCAACCGATCAGAAAAGCGCCTTCCATTTTCTTCTCCAGAATCTTGGTTACGTGGATACCCCATTCGTTGATATTCAGGTTGACCCGGACGCCGACTTCCGTCAACTGACCGACAATGGCTTCCGCCACTTCTTTATCCATGACATACCGGCCGCTGGGAGCATCAAGTTGGATGTCGATTCCGTCCGGGTAGCCCGCTTCGGCCAGAAGCTGCCTTGCCTTCTCCGGATCGTAGCTATATCCTTTAACCGCCGGGTTGTACCCGAAATCCAACGGGGTCAGCGGCTGAGTAGAAGGATACCCGTGCCCGTCGAGAACGGAAGCAATGATGGCCGGAACATCGACCGCGTAGTTCAAAGCCTGGCGGACTCTCACGTCATCCAGCGGTCCTCCCTTGCCGGTGACCAGGACGATGGTAATATACCGCCCGCTCTGAGTTTTCACCACCTTGGTGCCGCTCCCCGAATCCAGTTCCTGTGCCTGGTGCGGCGGGACGTTGACAATCAGGTCGACGCTGCCGGTCTGCAGTTCGGCCACCCGAGTGGAACTTTCGGGGATCGGTTTGATGGTCACTTTTTTGATTGCCGGGGCCGCCTGCCAGTAATCCTCGTTCGCTTCCAGGACGACAGCCTCGTCTTTTGTCCAGCTGACGAACTTATACGGGCCGGTACCGACCGGGTGGGTCGCGAAATACTCCATCCCGTTCTCCTCAATATACGCCTTCGGCACTATTTGGAGATTTAAGCGGCTCGGCAGAATCGGGTACGGCGTCTTCGTATATATCTTCACCGTATACTGGTCAACCACTTCCACCCGGTCAACCGAGCTGAAATTCCCGGCCTGCGGTGAACGGACGGTCGGATCGATAATCCGGTCAATGTTGTATTTTACGACTTCGGCATCCAGCGGCTCTCCGTTGTGGAATTTGATGCCCTCCCGCAGTTTCACTTCCCAGGTCAGCTCATCGAGCGCGGTCACCGATAAGGCCAGTTGCGGCTGCAGCTTCATTTCCGCATCCCGTACCAGCAGGCGGTCGAAGATCTGCGACGTCACGTTCGTTGTCGTCGTCTCCGCGTGCATATGCGGGTCAAGCGTGGTCGCGTCGACTCCCTGGGCGATAACGATCTCGTCTTTTGTCTGCGGCGCCGTATTCCCGCATCCGGCCAAAGCCAGCATGACCACCAGGAGTGCCGCCACCCGCAAAATTATCCCTTTCCGTATCATCATTTCCTCAGTCCTTTCTTTTCTCTCTGTTCATCTCTACAATCCATCCGTCAGCCAAGCATCCCTCGCTTTCCCGTCCGTTCCCCCCTTCCGAAGCCGGTTTTCAGTTCTTGCCGGAGATAATAAAATCCCGTCCCCTGTCTTAGCAAGGGACGGGAATACTCCCGTGTTACCACCCTTCTTTACCCCCGCCTCGCGGCGGCGGCCTCACAGGGTACGGGCCTCGGCCGATACCCCCGGCATGTTAACGGCTGCCGTTTCAGTGTCCCGGCTGGACCTACCAGCTTGCGCCTTCAGTCCGCAGCTTGGGGATGAACTTCCCTGCCTCCGGCGGTACCGGCTCCCAGCTCCCCGGCTCTCTGCAACCGCCTGCTTTGGCATCTACTCTTCCCCGCATCGCTTTTCTGGCTCTTTTCGGTTTTTGGTTACAATAAGACCCGGGCAGGCAAATTCCCTTACTGCCGGAACTTGCCGCTCGGGTCTTTTATCCCCACGGTGTAGTACTTACCAGTACCTGTACCGCTCGGTCCAGGCCCGGGCTGCCCCGGCGGAACCCTAGGCACACTTCCGCTTAGCTATTTAACTATATTATATTCGCATCTTCGCCGGTATTTCCTGCCAAAGCCAAAAAATATTTTATTTTTTTCTTCGCCAGGAAAAATACCCAGCAACCAGAAAAGGTAAAGTGATTAGAAGATTGGATTATCCGCCGTAACACGGGATGCTGCGGTTGCGGCAAACCATTTCTCACTGCGGCCGGTTTTCGGGCCGGCCGCGCAAGCCAATAACTTAAGGAGGCTGAAAAAATGGACAAACAGGTTTCCCGCTATTTCCAATTCATCGAGGCTAACCACAAGGAAATTACCGCCGCCGTCAGCGAGTTACCCCAGGCTGTACTGCACTTCACCGCCGGCGGCAAGGTCAATTCCATCGCCATGCTGATCAAGCACACGGCTGGGGCGGAAAAACTGCTCATCCCTCAGATGGTCGGCGGCAAAACCATCCAGCGCAACCGGGAAGAAGAGTTCGCCGCCGGTGACGAGACTGCGGCCGTGCTGCTGGCCAGCTTAGCTGAATCCCTCCGGGCCGCCCGGGAAACTCTGGAGGAATTGCCGGATGCCGATCTGGCACTGGAAAAGGAAGTCACCTTCTCCGCCGGCAAACGGGTAATTTCCAACGAATGGGCTATCCTGCACGACCTGGAGCATGTGGCGCACCACAAAGGGCAGATAATCATGCTGAAACGGCTGGCCCAAGCTCAATAATTCATTTTGTCGGCAGGAGGGGCGGTAATGCCCCTCCTGCTGTTTTTATTCAGACGACAGCGAGCGCTCCGTCCAAATCGTCAATCAAGTCATCCGCATCCTCAATCCCCACCGAGAGGCGGATCAGGCCGGCGTGGATGCCCAGCTTTTGTTTCAACTCGTCTTCCAGACCGACATGGGAAGTGGTCGCCGGATGTGACAGGGTCGTTTTGACCCCACCCAAAGTGGTGACGAACTTGACCAGCCGCAAGGCGCGCATGAAGCGGTTTACCGCCGCCTGATCGTCCGGGAGTGTGAAGCTGAGCATCGAGCCGAAGCCGTTCCGCAGCAGGCGGACCGCCAGAGCGTGCTGCGGATTGTCCGGCAGCCCGGGATAATATACTTTGCCGACTTTCGGGTGCGCGGCGAGCGCTTCGGCTACCCGCTGGGCGTTCGCCGCCTGCCGCAGCACCCGCAGACTCATGGTTTTAATTCCGCGCAGAACGAGCCAGGCGTCAAACGGGCCGAGCGTACAGCCGAAGGAGGAGATCAGGCGGCGCACTTCCTTGACCAGCTCCGGGGCGGCGACGACCGCTCCGGCCGTCACATCGTTGTGTCCACCGATGTACTTGGTGGCGCTGTGAATGACGATATCGGCGCCGTAGTCCAGCGTCCGGATGTGATAAGGCGTCGTGAACGTGTTATCCACGAGCAGTTTGGCGCCGGCGGCGTGCGCGGTCGCGGCGATGGCTCCGATATCGAAGACTTTGACGAACGGGTTGGTCAGAACTTCGGTGATGAACAGTTTGGTATTCGGCCGGACGGCGGCCCGGACCGCCGCTGCGTCGTTCAGGTCAACGAAAGAGCTCTCGATCCCCAGTTTGGCCAGGTCGTTCTTCAGTAGCCCGTACGTGCCTCCGTACAAGTCGTCGGCGGCGACGATGTGGTCACCGGCCCCGACCATCGCCAGAGCTCCGGTCAGGATAGCCGCCATACCGGAAGCGCAAACGGCGCCGGCCTCTCCCCCTTCGGCGGCGGCAATAGCTGCCGCCAGGCTGTCGGTGTTCGGGTTGCCTGCCCGGGAGTAGAAGTAACCGCCGGCCGGGCTGGCGTGTGCCGCCGCGATGGAAGCAAGGTCTTCCAAAACGAAGGCGGCAGTCTGATAAATCGGAATAATATCCGGGTAGGATACGGGTAAATCAGGTTTGTCACCGGTATGCAAGAGTGTAGTTTCCGGCTTCCATTCTTTCTTCTCTCTCTTTTCTCTCACTCTACGTCCCTCCATCTGACTCATTGATCGCTGCAACCGCTTAGTACCGCTCACCCCCCTTTCCGATTCGGTCTTGGGAGCACGGTCTAATCCGGCAATGCGACCCGCGGGGATAAAAAAATACCCCCGGGCAAACAGAGGTACGTCAATAGTACTCCCTTATCTGCCAGAACCGAAGTCCTGCAGGAATTGGCACCTTACGGCGAATGAGCCGCAGGTTGCCGGGTTTCATCGGGCCAGTCCCTCCACCACTCTGGATAAGAGCCGTGCGTATTTGATTGAGTCAGATTGTATCACCTTCCAGCCCGGCTGTCAAGCCGGGCCGGAGTAATATTCTTCAGCTTTCCAGTAATCGTCACCATCATCTTTGGCTTCCGCATACAGGATGATGTTCTTTTTCACCCGGCGATGAAGCATGCACCTGCTTTGATTACGGCTTTAAAGCCTTTCTGGTTGTAGTAACCCAAATCAAAGATGTAGAGGGCTCCCGGACAAAAGGAAGTTTGCGAGGAGGGAAGTACCCCTCCTCCTTTTGCTGCCGATATAAGTCCGGACAGCCGGTAGTTATAGTTCCGCCAGTTCCACGTCACCCCAGGCTCCGAGCTTATCGCCGATTACTATCAGAACTCCTGTTACGCCGCTAATACCGGCGGCGAACTCAATTGCCGCATTGATATCAGCCTGACTTTTCACCCGGTTACCGGTGGCAGTGGCGACAGCATCAGCCAGATAAGTGTCTCCGGCGATAATGACCGCTGCGTCCGCCCGGCCGAAGCTCAAGGAATGGCCGACCGTTCCCGCCGAAGTACAAATCCCGCGGGGAGAAGCGGCCGGCTGCACCGATAAAGCCAGTCTTCCGCTGAGAGGCGATTTTCCGGCATAGATACCGATGCGGCGATTATGGCAGGAGCGCAGAAAAATGTCGCCCCCGTTCTCGACAATAACCTCGGGACTGTGCTTTAAGAGTATTCGTCCTACTTCCTCGCCGATAGCTCCGGCAACCGCCGCCATCGGCCCTACCCCGGCCGCTGCGGCTGCCACGCACATTTTTACTACTATCTCGGGTGCACCCGCCTGCGGACTTACCGGCACGAGACTTGTTAAAAAATACGGGTCATTCCGGATATACTCACGAATTTGTGCGTGGTACAATGCAGCCGCACCGTAAGCAATGTCGTAGAGATTACGCTTCGCCCCCACCCGCAAATCGGTCTCGCTCACCCGGACATCGAAGTAGGCCAGTTCATCTCCCCTGTAACTGTCACGGTAGAATCTGTTCTCATACATGGCACTCCTCCGCTGCCGATGCCGGAGCTTCCCGTCCTCCGGCCATTTTCATTCAGTCCTTTATGCCGGCTCCGCTGTCTTGAATAGCCGCAAAGGGCAGGCCGGAAGGCAAAGCTGACATGCCACACATTTCTCGCGTTCATAGATCAGCCGCCAGCTTCTCCGGTCCATGCGCAGAGCGCCGGAAAGACAGACCGCCGTACAGGCTCCGCAGTGTATACACTCCGGCTCGTCCCATTCCACGGCTTCAACCTGAGTGTGGCAGGTAACGCCCTGCGCTTCCATAAACGCCATGGCTTTTTCCAGTCTGTCTTTGTCACCCTGCAAATCAAGGAGCAGTTGGTCGCTTTTTCCGGTTTCGTGATCGGCAGCCAGGATAGCGTAAACAAGCCGGTAATCGTCGTTAAGGCGAGAGAGCAACGTCTCGACTGTCAGGTTGGGCGGGCATTGCAGCATCACTCTTGCCTTAGGCATTTTCACACCTTCTCAGTTCCAGTTTCATTACCTTGTTTTGGTGCGGCAGTGCCGCAACCGGCTGCGACAGCAGAAACTCTCCCCGGCTGATCAGTTCTTTGAGGGAGCCGGCGATTTCCCTTGCTTTGTTCAGACTGGACAGCGGCACCGTCGGCACTTCTTTCCCCCGCAGAGTCACGCTTCCGCTTCTCAGCTCAGCGTAAGACACGTTCCGCAGCATCGGCCGCGGCCCTTCTCCCACGCTGTAATCGACAATCCCGGTAAATATTTCGCTGTCTTTAACCGTTACCTTGCTGAGGATATCTTCGTCCAGAAGCGGTATCGGAATACCGATACCGACAAACAAGGTGACGCCGTACTTTTCGAACACGGCCGCCCGGATAAAACGCCGGTCCATCTGCTTGATATCTCCGACCAGAGCCAGGGTGCCGGCGCCACCCAGCGGTACCCCGTTGTCGCCTCTCAACTGGGCAGGATTGTGCTGCGTACCCTCCCAGGCTACATACCCCTGCGCCCCGCCAAGAAAAATCCGGGTGCCGATACCGATGGTCCGGTAAAAAGGGTCGTTGAGCAAAGGACTCAACTGCCCGGCCGTGGAATAGGCGACATTTCCGCACTCGGGCAGGAGGGTGCCCATATAAGTATATAAAGTCCGGGCCGAAGTATTGACGGCAGCCGAGTAGTTCTGGTATGCGTTCCGCGGGTTAAACATGAAAGCCTGGTTGATATTGTTTTTGTTTATGTGGGTAGCTATCTCCCGGCGCGGATAACAATCCGTTCCATACGACTCCGCCTCAAGGCGGATGTCTTTTCCGGCGATAAGCTCCTCAATGACATGCGCCCCTCCGTACTCCATACCTTTCGTCTCGGACAGTTCGGTGGCGCCGATATAAGCGTCGACGGCGGCAATTCCCGCGTAAGCCGGGACTCCGTTCAGTCTTACCTTACTCATGCGAATCGGCGGGTCGGAATGTCCGAAATTAATGAATGCACCGCTTGAGCACATCGGCCCGAATGTCGCCGTAGTGACGACATCCACTTCTTTCAGTGCCTGTTTCATACCCTTTTCGGCGACCAAATCAATGATTTCCTCAGCCGTTACTACAATCGCAGTTCCTTCCCTAATCCGGGCGTTAATCTCCTCGATACTCTTCATTACCACTTAACCGCTTCACCTACTTTCGCAGAATTGAAATCATCCGCTTTCACTAAATAATCCTGCCTTGTTTTTCCCCTTACCCCCTTGTGCATAGAATGGCACACGGTCGGTCATCCAGGGCGGTGAAGCGCCGCGGGGATAAAAAAATACCCCCGACAAAAAAGAGGTACGTTAATAGTACTCTCTTATCTGTCAGAACTTTCGTTCTGCAGGATTTGGCACCTTACGGCGAATGAGCCGCAGGTTGCCGGGTTTCATCGGGCCAGTCCCTCCACCACTCTGGATAAGAGCCGTGCGTATTTGATTGAGTCAGATTGTATCACCTTCCGGCCCGGCTGTCAAGCCGGGCCGGAGTAATATTCTTCAGCTTTCCGCTCCCGGCTGCAGCGTCTTGACCCCGAAGGTGAAGAAGACGAGCCCGAAGAGGCAGAGAATGAACAGGTGCAGGGTGATATCCGGCAGCGCGGCTCCCGCCTGCAGCTTCACCAGAGCGTCGATGGCCCATTTCTGCGGCAGGAAATTGGCTGCCTTCTGGAGAACGGGCGGCATCGTCTCGAGCGGAATGAAGCACCCGGCCAGCAGGCAGGACGGGGCAGCCGTCAGGTTGATCAACACCCCGAATTTCTCACTGTCGCTGACAAAACCGGTAATCCCGATACCGAGGCCGATGACAGCCAAAAGGAATGCGGTCAAAATCAGGAACACCAGCGAAAGCGGCGTCTCCCAGCCGACCCGGAAGACATAAGTCATCAGCAGCAGGGATGCCGCGATCTGGAGCACGCCCAGAGTCAGATGGGCGAGCAACGTTCCCAGAACCAATTCGGCTTCCCGGACGGGAGCGCTGTACGCCCGCAGGAACGTCTTATTCCGCTTGTCTTCCAAAATACCGTTGATGAGCGAGCCACTGTACAGCATCATAACCATCAGCAGAAACCCGAGTGCCAGCCGGCCGCGGAAGGGATCGCTCGGTTTCCGGTTGGCTTGGGTTGTCACACCGACCGGATCGGCAACCGCCGCCCGGAGAACCGCCGCTCCGCTTCCCGGGGCCGCCGCATCAATCCGGCCGCTTACCCGGACGTCGGCTACGGCGCTCTGCAGGCGTTGTTTGAATTGCTCAGCTCCCAGACTGGGCCGGAACTGATAGACGGTCAGCTGCGGGGTCTGGCCGGACCGGATCACGGCGGAAAAATCGGCCGGAATGACCACGCCAAGGTTCAGGTCGCCGACCGCGACCGCATCCCGCACGCGCTTCTCCGGCATCGCCTTAAGGCTTTGCCCGCTGGTTTGCTCCAGATACGCCAGCAATTCCACCCCGGCTCCGCCCTGATCGTAATTGACCACTCCGACCGCCACCGCGCCGCTCGGCTGCGTCTGCAGCGAGACAAACAGGAGGCTGATAAGCAGGGGAATGACCAGGATAAATCCCAGAGTACTTTTTTCCCGCAGCATCCGGCGCAAAATCCCGGCCGCGATGATCCGACTATTCATAGAAAGCTTCCCTCCTGTTCGCCAAAATCATGGCTAGCAGCGTAATGCCCAGCCCCGCCCCCGCCAAAACGGCGAGATTAGTGCCGATATCACTGCTGCGGCCGCCGAGCATCAGGCTGAAATAGGCACCGTTGGCCCATTTGTTCAAGGTGAAATCGCTCAGGGTACGGAAGACGGGACTCAGATTCTCTATGCCGGTCATCCCGCCGCTGACAAACGTCATCGCGCTGACGAATACCGGAACCGCGCCGCCGGCAACCCGAGCCGAATTGAACAGGCAGGCAACGAGAAACGCCATGGCGGTGGAGACAAAAGAGACGGCGGCGGTGGCGGCAATAATCCCGCCCCAATCCCCCCAGACTATTCCGAACAGCCGTCCCGTCGCGAGAATAATCAGGAACGCCTGACAGCAGGTTACCGTCATCTGTCCCAGCAAATTCCCCAATAGCACCTGGCTCTTGGTCACCGGCGCGGCGTAAACGCGGAGCAGCGTTTTCGTCTCCCGCTCCTCAATCAGGCGGATGGCTCCGGTCGATCCCGCCACCAGCAAGAACATGACCATTGTCGTAACGGCGAAAAAGCTCCGGGAAGTGAACGTTCCGCCGACAGCCGGCTGCCGGACCGTCAGATAATCTCCTCGCTCGCTCGCCGCCTGGTCCAGAATTCCGGGAACAACGGCGGCGGCGGACGGGTCCGGGACCGTGTCGACGGCTCGCGTCAGCTTCAGACGCCGCGTGAACTCTCCGACTACCGCTTCAATCGCAGCGCTTGCCGCATCACTCACTTGCCCCCGGACGATATCGATCGTTGCGCTCTGACCGGCCGCGAACCGGGTCGTAAAGTCGGATGGTATCCGGACGGCGACCTGGAAAGCGTTGCCGGCCAGAGCGGTCCGGTATTCCGTCTCATCTGCCGGGATGACGGTCAGCCATCCGGACGCCGCCGCTCCGGACAGATAGTCATCCAATTGCCGTCCGGTTTCCCCTGTGTCCAGATTGCAGTACAATAAGGAGACCGGCGGCGGACCTGCCGGTTCCGGCAGGTCCTGGATGGCCATCCCCATAAAAAAAGTCATCAATAGCGGGAAGCCGACCATCGCCAGGAGGAACAGAAAGCTTTTCAGGCTCGTCTTGATATACTTGGCAGCCAGCACCAATATCGCCATTGTCCCGCCTCCTAATCGCGCAGATTCCGCCCGGTCAGGGAAAGGAAAAGGCTTTCCAGATCGGGCGCTTCGACGTTGACCATTCTGATCCGGACTCCGTTCCGGGCCAGGATGGACAGAATGTCCTGCAGATAGTCCTGGGTATCGGTCAGGAAAACCTCGATCCTGGTGCCGGACAGGCTGACATTTTTCACATACGGCAGTTGCTTGATTTCCTCGACAGCGGTGAAATTCACGCCGCCGACCTCCAGCACGAGCTTCTCCAGCGAAGCAACCATTTTTTGCAGCTCCGGCTTAGTCCCGACCACAATCAGCTTGCCATGGTCGATAATCCCGATGCGGGTGCATAAAGCTTCCGCTTCTTCCATGTAGTGGGTGGTATAGACAATCGTCGCCCCTTCCCGCGCAAGTTCCCGAATCGACTCAAGGATGTGGGCGCGGGATTGCGGGTCAATGCCGACCGTCGGTTCGTCCATAATGATGATTTTGGGCCGGTGGACGATGGCACAGGCGATATTCAGACGACGTTTCATGCCGCCGGAGAACTTGCCCGCCGCTTCGTTTTGCCGGTCGCCGAGCCCCACAAACTGCAGCGCCGCCGCGGCCTGCTCCCGCAGCTGCCCGCCGCGCAGCCCGTACAGGCTGCCGAAAAACTCCGCATTTTCCCGGGCGGTGAAATTACTGTAAACGGCGATTTCCTGCGGTACGAGCCCAAGCATTCGCTTGATGGCCACATTGTGCGTCCGCTGGTTGAGCGAGGCGATTTCCACTTCACCGCTGTCCGGTTTCAGCAACCCGGTTGTGATTTTAATCGTAGTGCTTTTCCCCGCTCCGTTCGGTCCGAGCAGTCCGAAAATTTCTCCGGCTTCGATCGCCAGAGAAAGATTGTCCACGGCGAGCCTGCCCCCGTAGCGCTTGACCAGATTGCGCAGTTCGATGCAAGACATTATCTGACCTCCTGTCCTCAGACTGCTTACAGTTTATCAAGCTGCCCGCCCCCGTTAAAGCACGAAAAGTCACCTTGCCGGGTGACTTTCGTCATCAAACGCAACTAACCTTATTTCCCTTTCAGATAAAAGATGGCGATCTGGGTCCGGTCACGCAAATTAAGCTTGCTCAAAATATCGGAGATATAATTCTTCACCGTACCCTCACTCAGATAAATCATCCGGGCGATTTCCCGGTTGGAATAGCCGCCGGCAATCAATTCGACGATCCTGGCTTCGGCTTCACTCAAGCCATAATCCGCAAGATTCGGCGTCTTCTCTTTGCTCAGCATCGCGGTCAGCTTGTTGGCCGCGTCCGGATGGATAAGCAGATTCCCGCTGTGGACCACCTTAACGGCTTCGCTGATTTTGTCCGGCGACACATTCTTCAGCAAATAGCCGCTGGCCCCGTTCCTGAGCGCCTCGAAGATGTACTCGTCGTCATCGAACGTCGTCAGGATAAGGACCTTGGCCCGGGGCTGGGCCGCCTTGATTTTCTGTGTCCCGGCTACCCCGTCACATACCGGCATCCGGATATCCATCAGGACAACATCGACCGGCCTCGTCAGGCACGCCTGCAGGGCTTCGTCCCCGTTCGCGGCGGTGCCGGCCACCTGCAATTCCGGGTCCAGGCCGAGGATAATGCTCAGGCTGTCACGGATCAGTTTGTCGTCGTCCACAATCAGGACGTTGATGGCCATCTTACTCACTCCTCGCTTCTTACTGCCGATTCTTCCCGGTGCGGGATAACCGTTTTCACCGTAAACCCGCCGGTTCCGTCTACCAACAACTCCCCGCCCGCCAGGGCTGTCCTTTCCTCCATCCCGCGCAGACCAAGTCCTTTTTCAAATTTCGCGCTGCCGGTTCCGTCGTCGGTTACGGTCAGAACGGCGGCAGCGGCACCGTATTCCAGAACAATCAGGATGTTTCGCGCCTGCCCGTGCCGCACGGCATTGGTAAGCGCCTCCCGGGCATTGGCAAAGAAAACGCTTTCCGTACTGGGAGGCAGCCGGTACGGCCGGCCGACGGTATTGAACTCCACCTTGACCCCGGTTCGGCGGGCAAAGTCCTCCGCCATCACCTGCAGGGACTGCGGCGAACTGCGGGTGGCCTCGGGTTTGAGACGGTGGACAGTGCGGCGGAGGATATCGATGCATTCGCTCAGGTTATCCCGCACCGACTCGAGCATGGCCTGCCCCTGCGCCGGGTCAATTTTCAGCACCCGGAGGGTAGCTTCCACCTGCATCAGGATGCCGGTCAACTGATGCCCGATCGTATCGTGGATTTCCCCGGAAAGCCGGCTGCGCTCTTCCAGCTGGGCAACTCCCTCCACCTGCCTGGCGTAGTCAAGCAGCCGCTTGCGGGCATCCTCCAGTTCATAGCTGTAGCGCCGCACATCGTCATACAGCGACTCGCCGGCCTTGATGGCTTGTCCCATCTGCTGCAGGCGCCCGGCGGTCAGCAAAGTGACAACGTAGAGGAGAAGATTGAGGATGATGACATTTCCCGGCATATCCCGCAGCAGATACCCCTGTAACAGGCAGATGAAAACGGCAACCGGGTATCGCTCGCTCTCCAGCCAATACACGGCGTCGATTAAGGTGGCATACAGCAGCAGGTTCACATAACCGCCGAACCCCTGCCAGAGAAAAACGACGGCGGCGAGGTCAATAAACAGAGAGAACAGAAATGACTTGCCCCGCAGCATAATAATCCGGAGCTGCGCGTTCAGCAGGTAAAGCAGACAGAAAGCAATAAACCGCTCAAGCCCCGGTCCGCGCCAGGAAAAGGCGGTAAAAATGATTCCGCTGCTGATAAACAGGTAACGCAAAGCGGCGGCTCTCTCCCGCAACACCGGCAGTCCTCCCGTCTTCGGCCGATTGTTTTCGCTACCATTATATCATTTCTCCGGGCCGCCACCAAGCAGGCCCGGCGTCCGACCGGCCCGTCACTTGACATAACGGCGGGGGGATAATACACTGAAGAAAAGATATCACTGCCGCAGACTGCGGTTTGCATTACGTGACTATTCATTATCCTCAAGGCTTGAAGATTTTACTTAATTGCATATTGAAGGACTTTACTCTGTGTTTTCGTACCCCATAAACACACCCGACCCGGGCGCAAGCGATTTTTAGTGAGCATCGGGCCGTGTCCGGCGAAGATGAGGCTGAAGACGGGGCCGAGCCATGGAGGGCGAGGCGACAATCACGGCAAGGAGGCCGTGTTTGTAAGTTTACCCCGTCGGAAGCCGAGACTGAGCCGCTGATACGGCCGATGTGAAACTACAGAGCTAAGACCGGGTCGCAGAAAAAGCCATCCCGCGAAGCAAAGGCGAAATTTCTTCTCCTGAATGAATTTCGGTAATTTCTACCATCGCTTTTTAATGACAAGATAGAAGAATAGACTATGGGAAAGGGGTGTACCGATGGAGGATATCGGAGGCTTAGCCGAATACATCGCCGGGCTCCGGCCGCCGGAAAAGACGGTCCGCCGGGCGGCTTTTCTGAAGCTCCGCTCCGGACAGCCGGCTTCCCTGGACGACTTGAGCCGGGAAACGGGGCTGGCATCGGGAGCAGTCAAGGCTGCAGTCGACGCTCTGGCCGGCAAAGGCCTGGCCGTCTACGACGCCGGGCTGGACGCGGTTGTCGGCACCGGCGGCCTTTCGCTGCAGGAAACCCGCCACCGCCTCCGCCTGAACGGAGTCGACCTGTACACATGGTGCGCGGCTGATGCCGTCGGTATTCCGGCCGCCCTTGCCGCCGACGCCGTCATCACTTCCGCCTGCCACGCCTGCGGCGAACCGGTCACCATCTTGCTAAACCAAGGAACGCTTGCCAGTTGCCAGCCCACGGAAACCCGGGTCTGGGTCGTCGAAGCCGATACGAGTCGATCCGTCTCCGGCCACACGTGAAACCAAATCAACTTTTTTTGCTCGGTCGAGCATTTTACCACTTGGCACAAGCTTCATCCGGAGGGCTCCGGCCGTCTATTGACCCTCCCCGAGACGGTCGAACTCGGCTATATCTGGTGGGATGAGTTCCGGACAAAGTAAAAACACCGTAAGGAAGGCTGCCGTAAACCGGCAGCCTTCCTCTGCTTTTTAGCTTCTCAGGAGTTCTGGTGCCTGCCGCAGCAGCGTCTCTGCTTCCCGGATGATGCTGTCGATGATTTCCTTCGCTGTCAGTTCGGAGCGGATGAGTCCGGAGATCTGGCCGGCCGGCAGTTGCCCGGTCCGGACGTCCCCTTCGTCTACGGCTGCCTGGAAACGTCCTTTCTGCAGCGCCTCGATTTCTTCCTTCGCCGCCGCCCGCTTCTCCAGCTCGGCCACGGCGAGGGTCGTTTCGCTCTTCAGCGCCCGCATCGGGTGGCCGGTAGTCCGGCCGATGTGCACGGTGTCGGTATCAATAGCATCGATGATGCGCTGCTTGGCATTTGGGTGAATCCGGCACTCTTTCGCCACCATGAACCGCGTTCCCATCTGGATCCCGCAGGCGCCCAGCAGTAGGGCGGCCGCCATCCCCCGCCCGTCGGCGATGCCGCCGGCAGCCAAAATCGGGATCTTTACCGCGTCAGCCACCTGGGGCAGCAGCGGCAGCGTCGTCATTTCCCCGATGTGCCCGCCCGCTTCCATCCCTTCGGCGACGATCCCATCCGCCCCGTTCTCTTCCATCCGCCGCGCGAGCTTAACATTGGGGATGACCGGGAAAACCTTCACCCCGGCCTCCTTCAGAGCCGGCATATAGGGAAGCGGATTCCCGGCACCGGTCGTCACTCCGGCCACTTTTTCTTCGACAACGACTTTAACCACTTCGGCGACGTTCGGGCTCATCAGCATGAGGTTTACCCCGAACGGCTTGCCGGTCAGGTCTTTCGCTTTGCGGATTTCCTGCCGCAATGACTCCGCCGTGTGGCCGATGGAAGCCATCACCCCGAAGCCGCCGGCGTCGGAGACGGCTGCCGCCAGGGCCGCGTCGGTCACGTAGGCCATGGCGCCGCAAAAGATGGGATACTTGATGCCCAGCATTTCACAAACCGGCGATTTGATCACTTTTCTATCCCCTTTATAATCATTTTTTCCATCTCGATTTCGTGGCGAATGGGAATACCGTCGCAACCGTATTCCGGAATTTCCGGTTTGCTTTTTCTGGCCTCCCGGATTGCCTCCAGATGGATACCGGCAAGATCGAAGCCCCTTTTCTGCCAGAAACGGATCGCTTTCGTATTGTCGTTGGTGGTGATCAGCCACACGCGGCGGCAGGCCGCCGCCCGCGCGCCCTTGAGCACTGCTTCGACCAATGCCGTTCCGATACCCTGTCCCTCCAATATGCTGTCCAGGGATACTATTTCACACTCGCCGTTTTCGATGCGATAAGTAATCAGCCCCTGAAGCGTGTCGCCCGTAACCGCGGCAAATCCCGGCAGACAGTCGGCCCGGTGGACCCTGCCCCGGCTGACAATCACCGGAGAACCCCAGCTGGCAACAATCAAGGCGGCGGCGGCCAGCCGCAGCCGCTCATTCAACGGAATAATTTCCACCGTAGCGTCACTCGCCTTCCGTCAATGCTTCCCCGCCTTCCGCCGCCGGTCGTCGCGGCGGCCGCGGCCCGTAATACTGATAGAGTTGGCAGAGCAGCCGCCCGTTGTATAGCTTCCGCCGCCGGTCAGCCGGACGTCCGAACAGCCGCTCGAAGTCCGGATGGGCGGTGAGAATATAATAAGACCAGGTGTCGAGCGCCTTAAAGACTCTGCCCATTTCTTGGTAAAGACCGGCTACATCTTCCGCTTCGCCCATCCTCTCCCCGTAGGGCGGATTGCAGATAACGATGCCGTATTTTTTCCGAGACCGGAGTTCCGCCATCGGGAGGGTTTGAAACGCCACGTGCTCGCTTACCCCCGCCTGCTCGGCGTGGTGGCGGGCTAAACTTAAAACCTCCCCGTTGATGTCAGAACCGAGGACGCGAAACGACGCATCCCGGACACGCATGTCCGCCGCCTCTTCCCGGGCCCGCTGCCAAAGGAGCGGTGGAATGACCGGCCAGTGTTCCGCCGCAAATTCCCGATGCAAACCGGGCGCGGCGTTCAGGCCGATGAGCGCCGCCTCGATCGGTATCGTCCCGGAACCGCAGAACGGGTCTACGAGGGTCCGCTCCGGCCGCCAGAAGCTGAGGCTGATGAGCGCCGCCGCGAGTGTTTCCCGTAGAGGCGCCTCGCTCACCAGCTTCCGGTAGCCCCGCTTGTGCAGCCCGGCTCCGCTCGTGTCCAGAGTGAGCGTTGCGACATCCCGGAGCATACCGACCTCGATGGTATAGCGGGATCCCGTCTCGCTCAGCCAGGTTCCTCCGTACTTTTCCTTCATCTTCTCGACCACGGCCTTTTTGACGATGGCCTGGCAGTCGGAAATACTGAACAGCTTGGAATGCACCGATTTTCCGTTTACCGGGAAGTTCGCGTCATTTGGCAGCCAGTCGGTCCAGGACAGCGCCTTCGTCTGGTCGAACAGCTCGGTAAAGGTCGTGGCTTTAAATTCCCCCACCCGGACGAGGACGCGTTCCGCCGTCCGCAGCCAGAGATTGGTGCGCGGAATGGCCGCCGCGTCGGCGCGAAAGACGACCCGGCCGGTTTCCACCGTCAGGTCAGTGTATCCGAGTTCCCGCAGTTCCCTGGCCACCAGGGCTTCCAAACCGAAGGCGGCCGTCGCAATCAGTTCGATATCTGCCATTTTTCCTCCCGCCGTTTATTGCGTTGCCTGCCGCACCATCGACCGGGCGGCGGCTTTAATTGCCGCAAGTTTGTATTCCCGGCTTCTTTGCGTAATGGTAATCAGATCGAAAATAGCCGACCGGGTATGGTTGAAAAACTGCTGCTGGGAAAGCAGACAAGTGACGGTCCCGTTGCCGGAACCGCCGGCTGCCGCCACCCCGATAACCGGCTTCCCATCCAAGCCGCTCGTCCCGCCCCGGAACGTCTTGGTTGCCTCACACCGCCGGACCCGGTCGAAAAACGCCTTGGCCGACTCGCTCATTTCTCCCCAGTACACCGGCGTGATGAGGCAGTAAGCGTCAGCTGCCAGCAACTGCGCGTGGGCGGCCTGAAAATCATCTTCGACCTGGCATTGATGTTCGGAAATGCACGTCCCGTAACCCCGCCCGCAGGCCCGGCATTTGTCGTAGCTGAGCCGGTTCAGGTCGATCAGGGTAACCTCGGCCCCGCCTTCCCGGGCTCCCTCCATGGCCGCCTGCCCGCAGGCCGCCGTCAGGCCGTCCCGGTTCGGACTGCCGGTAAAAACTATTACTTTCACTTATCTTCCCTCCAAACAGAAGTTATAAACCGTTAGAATTCGGGTTGAAACAGCTCGGCCTGGGCGAACAGCGAAGGCCCGCCGCCCGTGTGGAAGAAACAGACTGCCTCGGTCTTCGGGATGGCGCCGCTCTTAATCAGTTCCCGGGTCGCCCAGGCCGTTTTGCTGGTGTAGATGTTTTCCAGGAAGATCCCTTCCGTCCGGGCCAGATCATAAACTGCCTGGCGGGAGCCTTCCGTCGGTACGGCGTAGCCGCCGCCGAGGTACTCGTCGTACAGAGTGGCTACCGTGTCCAAGGTTGCGGACGGAGTCAGACCGGTCAGCCGTTCCGCGCCGGCCCAGATGCTCTCAATCAGCCCGCGCAGATGGTTTTTCGGGTACTCGACGCTGACCACATGCACCTGGAAGGGGTTGCCGAGGATGGCCGTCCCGTACAGGAAGCCGGTAGCCGTCGCCGCCATGGCGCCGACGATGACGACATGCTTCAGATCGACACCCATCTGGTCGGCCTGCTGGTGCAGTTCCAGCGCGGCGTTCGCGTAGCCGAGGGCACCGAGGAACGGATCGCCGATAACGTATGGACGCTTGCCTTCCCGGCTTAGTTTCTCTGAGAGTTCCCGGGTCTTTTTCCCCCGTTCTTCTTCATCCACCGGGCCGAGAAAGACCGACTTCGCCCCGACGAGGTGGTTGAGGAGCATATTGCCCTGATAGAAGTCCGGCCGGCTCCCGTTGTGCAGCAGGATGCATTCCAGGCCGAGCTTGGCGGCCGCAGCCGCGGCGAGCCGGCACTGGTTCGACTGGAGGCCGCCGGCCGCGATGATGACGTCGGCACCCTGGGCAAGTGCCTCACCCAGCCAGAACTCGAGATTGCGGACTTTGTTGCCGCCCATCCCGAGGCTGATGACGTCATCGCGTTTGATATACAGCTGTTCGTGCCCTGCCAGTGCCCCGTACCGGCGCAGATGTTCGAGCGGGGTGGGGAAGTTGCCCAAGCGTACCCGGGGAAATTTGGAGAAGATCAAGTTTAACCCTCCTTAGTTATGGCTTGTTCTTCGAGGCATTTGACCATCGCCGTCAGAGCCGCGTTCACCGGAGTTGGGATGCCGTATTCCTCACCCAACCGGACGACGGCCCCGTTAATCCAATCGATTTCCGTCGGCAATCCCCGCTGCAAATCCCTGACCAGGGAGGGAATATTGCCGGAGCGGGCCAGGTAGCGGTTCAGATCAGCCAATTCAGCCGAAAGCATCACTCCCGTCGCGGCGGCCACCGCCTTGATTTCCCGGACGATTTCCGCCTTGACCGGGTTCAGGGTCTCCCCCGCCAGAATCCGGTTGTTGATTCCCAGGATGCCGGCGAGCGCATTGGCGACAGAATTGATCAGGAGTTTCTGCCAAAGGAGCGGGGTGAAATCCGCTTCTACTTTACAGGTGACCGGCGCTCCTTCCAGCAGCGGGCTCAACACTTCCGCCGCCCGCCCCGGCGGCAGCAGCAGGCTACCCGGATAAAACCAAACGGTTCCGGCCCCGTCGCTGCCGGAACCGAACTGGACGATGCCGCGCTCCAGAGGATGGTCCAGGGCTGCCGCCAGGTCCGCCTCAAAACCGATACCGTTTTGGAGCGCGACCACGGTAACCGGCGGGGACAACCTTTCCCGCAGCCCGGCAGCCGCTGCCGGCAGGGAGCGGATTTTCCCGGTCAGTAAAACCAGATCGTTCTCTGTCAGGGCCGGCACTGCTTCCGGCCGGCAGACCGGAACCGGAAGCAGGTCGGATTCCGTCGTAACTGCACGCCTGACCTGCAAGCCTTCCGCCTTGACTTTGGCGGCATGGGGACTGCTCCCGACCAGGCAGATATCCGTCTTATCGTACAGCAGGGCTGCCAGGGCCGAGCCGAGGGCCCCGGCGCCGTACAGCCAGATCTTATTGCCCATATCCTCTGCTCCTTTGCATGCTCCCGTTCAATCCAACAATTCAAACTCCACCGGCCAAGTGATGCGACCGGGGGGAATCTTCCCCGCCTGCAACCGGGTTAAGTACAGATCGAAGATGCCGGGCCGCAACGCCGCCGCCATCGCGGCAGCAGGCGAATGCGGGACCGCTGCGACTGAAATGTCCGCAAACAGCTCCGCCGTCGCCGGCGAGTCGGGATGCAGGGGGATTTTTATTTGTACATCCCCTCTTATTCCGCCGGTTCGGGCGATCGTCCGCAAAACAACAGCCGCCGCTTCCCGGTCCCGCGCGAGAAAACAGCTGACCCGGTCCGCGTTACCCGCCTCGTACCGTGCGTAACCGACTGTCTCCCCATTGCGCCGAAAGACGGTCGATCGGACTGCCGGGTGTGTGCTTATCCAATCAGCCAAACTGAGAGCCGGTAGGACGGTAAAAGACACACCTCTTTCGCAGTACACCCGCAGTTCTTCCAGTCCGTTTAAGTCTTCCGGCCAGACCCCTCTTTCCTCATATTCAGTCGCCGGGACAGCCGGCAAGTCCGCCGGGCGCATCAGAAGGTGGCTGTGGCCGTAAGCATTCGTGACAAACCCGAAGCGCGGGTAGTATTCCCGGTGCCCGAGAAGAAAGGCCAACTGATAACCTTTGGCAGTCGCAACTTCCATACCGCGCCGCATCAGAGCGCCACCGACCCCGGACCGCTGGAATTCCGGTCGCACGCCAACGGGAGCCACATTCACGGCCGACACGGCCTCGCCCAGGATACTCAGCCGGCGGGGAGAAAACAGAGCGTGACCGGCTATCCTCCCGTCGACCTCAGCCACAAGTGACAGTTCCGGGTCAAACTCCGGCCGGAGACGGTGGACGGCAACGAGCAGGCTCTCGCCGCTTCTATTCCTGAACGCCCGGATGTGGGTGTCGGCGATTGCCGGGTAATCCGCCGCCCGCTCGGGCCGAACCGTAATTGCCAAGCTATCCCCCCCTATCCTTCGGCTTATTACTTCAGCAAGTCGCCGTACATCTCCGGCCGCCGGTCCCGCATGAACGGCCAGTTGTGCCGCGCCGTCCGGATCAGGTCCAGGTCGAGCTCCGCCAGGAAGACTTCCTCCCGGTCTTCGGAAGCCTGGCCGATAACCTGACCCAGAGGATTCGTCGCGAGCGACAGCCCGAAGAAGTCGAGGTTGCCTTCCTTGCCCACTTTGTTGGCATGGATGACGAAAATTCCGTTGAAGACGGAAGAAGCCTGCGCCTCGACGAACCAGGGAGACTTGTGAATCCCGCCGGTGGCAGTGGCGACAAAGACCGCCTGGGCCCCTTTCAGGGCCATAATCCGCATGAATTCGGGGAAGTGCCGGTCATAGCAGATGCCGACACCGAAAGTCAGGTTGGCGGTCCGGAAAATTTGGAAACCGTTATTGCCGACTTTGTAATAGAAGCGCTCGTTTTCGGTATCATCCTCGGCCACATGCATCATCCGCTGGCTGCCCAGCAGCGCCCCGTCGGCGCCGATGACCGGGGAAGTGTCGTAGTAAATACCTTCGATCTCGCCTTTCTCGTAAATATTGAGGATGGCCGCGAGGTTCAGCTCCCGGCACTTGGCCTGAAAACGCTCCACCGTCGGACCGGGAATCGACTCGGCCAGGTCGAAATACCGCATATCGCAGCGGTACTGCGGAAAAAACGGCTCCAAAAACAGTTCGGGGAAACAAATGACCTCCGCTCCCGCCGCCTTCGCTTCCGCCATGAAGCGGAACGCCTTGGCGATATTCGCTTCCCGGTCCTCCCCGGCGTGCATCTGCGCGCAGGCGATTTTTGCTTTCCGGCTCATTGCTTTTCCTCCTCTTTTCGAATCGATGCCTATTGTCTTGCAGATATTCTCTTCTGCAATGGACTCTATAATAATTGGCTGCAGGACTATGCATTACCTATAGACTAAAAGGCTTAATCAAATGGTCGGCAAATTAAGGCAATTGTCCCATTTGTCTTTAGTTACAATGTCAGCTTCTACTAGACCGGCGACAGGTGGGCTGATGTTCCCTGACTCCGGCTTCACAGTCCAATGTTGCCTGCAAGTAAATCGGCGACAGGTGGGCTGATGTTCCCCCGCCCACACCCCCCGCCTGCCGCGTGCTAAAATATAATTGCAAGTGAACATACCATCTCGATCATACCTACTAGCTAAAGCTGCTAGAGGCAATACCTCGTTCCTTCGTACCCCATATACACACACGGCCCGGGCGCAAGCGACACCTGGTGAGAATCGTGCCGTGTCCGGAGAGGGCGAAGGTTTCAGACGGGGCCGAACCACGGACGGCGAGGCGACAATCGAGCCATGGATGGCGAGTTTGTCGGGTACCCCCGTCTGAAACCGAGACTGAGCCGCTGACACGGCCGATGCGAAACTACGTCGCTAAGACCGGGCCGTAGAAAAAACCCTCCAGCGAAGCAAAGCCGCCACTCTTTTTTAACCAAAGGCAAACCTCAGCCTACTTGTAAGGAATCTTCTCAATATCAAGCAGCCGCCGCTTTAGAGGCAGCCCCCCGCCAAAACCGGTCAAGGCTCCGCCGGAGCCGAGAACCCGGTGTCAGGGGACGACAAGAGCAATCCGATTGATATGCATGGCCATACCGACAGCACGGGCAGCCCCCGGTTTGCCGATGGCGCCGGCGATGTCGCCGTAAGTCACGGCCCGGCCGTAGCCAACCTTGTGGCACTCCCGGAGCGCTTTTTCCTGGAAGGGAGTATAACGACAGCTTTCCCAATCGATCGGATAGTCAAGCGCGACGCTCACGCCGTTAAAATAATCCTGCATTTCACCCTTGAACCGTTCCAGCGCCGCTTCGTCGAAGGGACCGTCCGGCAGACGGTCGCATTCTTCCCGCTCCGGCGGGAGCAGGGTTTCCAGCCGCTGCACCGCTGCCGCGCGGATAGCCGCCGGTAAGTTCACCGCCACGAGCCCGGCCGAAGTGGCGGCGATCCCGATCCAACCGCCGCCGGCCGCAACATACGCCGTTCGTATTTGTCTCACCCGGATCACCACCTGTGTTATATTCAGCCTAATACAGAATAATTATGAATTCCGCACAAAGCCGTTTTCTCCTGCCCTTCGTCCGGCTCGTATGGGCTGTCCGTTCGGAAGAAAGGAATTTCCCGTCCGCCGGTGGAATGGTTATTGCAAAGCAGCGAATAAAGGAGGCCGAAATATGAACAAACCAGTCCTGGCGGCAATGAACTTTGTTTTCGCGCGGTACAGCCTTGATCATGCCCTGGCGGCAATCGCCGCCGCCGGGTTCCGCCATCTTGAGTTGTGGGGCGGCCATCCCCACGCCGCCACACCCTACATGCTGACGCCCTACCGGCAGGAAGTCGAGGCACTGCTTCGGCAGCACAACCTCAGCTTGACCATGTATACACCCGAGCAGATAGCCTTTCCGTATTCCATCGCTTCGGAAAACCGGTGGATCCGGGAAGTGAGTGTCGACTATTTCCGGCAGGCCGTTGACGTCGCCGCCGCTCTCGGCGTGCCTCGGATGCTGATGACGGCGGGCACCTGCCCGCTCGACGCCGACCCGGACCGGGCGCTGGAATTCTGTCTCGGGAGTTTGGATGAAATCTGCCGCTATGCGGCGGACCACGGGGTTCGGATCGTGCTGGAACCGTTGGCGCCGGAAGAATCCCCGCTCCTCAATTCTCTCCCGACCCTGCGGCAGGCTTATGAACAACTGCGGCAGCACGGCACGGAAGTCATGGCCGATCTGGCCCCGCTTTGCCTCAACGGTGAAAGCCTGGATGACTATTTCAACGCTTTCGGGGAAAGGCTGTCTGTCATCCACTGCATCGACTGCGACGGCAACTCGATCCGGCACCTCGTGCCCGGCGAAGGCACCATCGATTTCCCGGAACTGGCCCGGACCGTCCGCCGTCACGGTTTTTGCGGCACCCTGTCGATTGAACTCGGCGTCGCCTACCACACCGCGCCGGCGGCAGCGCTCATCCGCGCGAAAGATTATCTTCTGGACTTGTTCGGAGATGCGGTAGCAATCTAAATAGAAAAAACAGGCAGGTCATCCCCGCCTGTCTTCCGGTTCTCCGGCTGTTTCTTATTTGACGATTAACACCGATGCCTTGGAAGTATTGGCCACCCGGCCGCTCACGCTGCCCAGCAGCAGGCGGTTGATACCGCCGAGTCCCCGGCTGCCCATGACGATCAGGTCGAAGTCGCCTTCATCCGCCGTTGTATTGATGACCTCGGCCGCGTTTCCTTTGCCAAGAATCGTCTTGGCTTCGATACCCGCCTGCTGGAAAGTATCTTTGGTCTTCCGCAGTATTTCCTCGGCAGCCTTGGCAAGGCTTTCACTGTCGAAGTAGACGCTTTCGTAACCGCCGTAGACGACGATGTCATGCACGACCGAGAGTGCGGTAACCTCCGCCCCCACCGCCTTGGCCAACTTTATTGCTTCGTCAACCGCTTTGAAAGAATGTTCGGAACCATCCGTTGCCAATAAGATTTTTTTCATATCGCCATCCCCTTTCGGTCTGATAGAAAGCAATTGACAGCTTTATTTGGGATTGGTCCGCCAGAGACCGTGGATATTGCAATATTCGCGGACAAAAGTCACCGCAGCGGACGGAATGGCAAATTCAGCTTCCGGCACTTCGCCCGGGTGTAGCTGTTTGCGGCAGACCTGCTCATTGGTGCCGACCTCGATCCATTCGATATGATGCTTCTCTTCCATCGGATGCCGGGTCGAACCGACGCTTACCTTAATGCCGTCACCGGCGGCTTCGACCACCGGCAGATGTTTTTCGTAACCGGTATCCTCCGTCCGCTCAGCCTGCAGGACCATCGGCTGGCCGCAGCAAACGAGCGTGCCGACTCCGCCGTGCAGAACTTCCACGATGTTTCCGCAGATTTCGCATTTGTACACTTCCATGATTTTCGCCAATTCTTTTCCCTCCTTCCGATTCTTGTCCAGGCAGGGCTACCCGTCCCGTCTAAGCCAGACTGATAGCGCCGACCGGGCAGTTGTCGGCTGCCGTTTTGGCTGCCGCTTCATGTTCGGCCGGTACCGGATCGCTGATTACCGTCGACTTGCCGCTGTCCCCGAGCTGAAACACTTCCGGGCATAGACTGGCACAACCGCCACAACCGATGCATTCATCCTGATTCACCTGTGCGCGCATAATCACTCTCCCCTTCTTCAAGCCGTAATCGCGGTTTTGTTCCGGGCCGGCTATCCGTTCCCCAGTAACTTTTCCCCGAAGCTCCGGCCGAAAGCGACGCATTCGGTCAGTTCGGCTTCGTTCGGCATATATTTGTATTTGATACCTTCCTGGACCACTTTGACATTTGCCTTCTGCAACTCTTCTTCCAGCAACTTGACCCCTTCCCCGCTCCAGCCATAACTGCCGAAGGCGGCTCCGATCTTGTCCCTGAACTTCAGGCCCTTGATCTCCTCAACCAGCGGAGCCAGCGTCGACAGCGTCAGCCCGTTGATGGTGGAGGAACCGAGCAGCAGACCCCGGGCAAGGAAAATTTCGGTCAGGATGTCGCTTTTGTCGGAAACGGCAACATTGAACAGCTTGTAGTCCGCCCGAACCTCATCCAGTCCCCGGGCGACTGCCTCCGCCAGCTTGGCGGTAGCGCCCCACATGGTGGAGTAAGCGATGACCGCCCCCGGTCGGGCCGGGCCGGTTGCCCACTCATAATATTTCTGCACAATCTGCATCGGGTCCTGCCGCCAAATAATCCCGTGGCTGGGGGCGATGATGTCGATCGGGAAGTTCAGGCTTTTCAGTTCGTCGATTTTCCGAGCGACAAGGCGGCCGAAAGGATTCAGAATATTGGCGTAGTACTTGATCGCTTCCTGGTAAACCTCGGTGCTGTCGACTTCGTCGTTGAACAGGCCGGAAGCGGCGTAGTGCTGCCCGAAAGCGTCGTTGGACATCAGAATGTTTTTTCCGGTCAGGTAAGTGAACATGCTGTCCGGCCAGTGCAACATGCTGGCCTCGATGAACACCAGCTCATTGCTGCCGAGGCTGAGGCGGTCGCCGGTCGTCACCACTTTCATCTTCCAGTCACGCTGATAATACCGCTTGATGCTTTCCTCCCCCCGGCGGGAGACGATAACCGTCGCCTCCGGGACAAGATCCATGATCGCCGGCAGCGCACTCGAGTGATCCGGTTCCGCGTGATTGGCGACTACGTAATCGATTTTGCCGATATCGATCACTTCTTTAATATTCTCGATCAGCCGGTCGGCGTGCGGCGCCCAGACGGTATCCACCAACACTGTCTTCTCATCTTTGATCAGATAAGCGTTATACGTGCTCCCCCGGTGCACGGAGATTTCATGCCCTTCGAAATGCCGCAGGTTCCAATCGGTGACGCCTACCCAGTATACGCCTTCGGTCAATTGCCGCATTCCCTGTCCTCCTCCCGCTGCCACAACGGGTTCCGGCGGCTATCGCGCCGGAACCCGGCTCCCGTCGGCAGCCTAATCGGTTACTTCTTCAAATTCCTCTTTCGGAGCCCCGCAGAGTGGACACTCTTCCGGCGGCTCTTCCCCTTCGTGGATATAACCGCAGATTTTGCAGCGCCATTTTTTCATGTTTCCTCGCTCCTCTCCTTTAATCACTCATTGTCGTATTAGAAATTATCACAGTACGGTTCATAGAATGCCTGGGGATGCTGGCAGGCCGGGCAGACATCCGGGGCTTCCTTGCCTTCGTGGATGTAGCCGCAGTTGCGGCAGTGCCACTTAATCGGGGTATCCCGTTTGAAATACTCGCCGCTTTCCACCCGGGCCAGCAGCGCCAGATACCGCTTTTCGTGCTGCTCTTCCACTTCCCCGACTTCGGTGAAGAATTCCGCGATTTCGTCAAACCCTTCTTCTTTGGCTGTTTTAGCAAATTCTCGGTACATGGATGTCCACTCGTAGTTTTCTCCTTTGGCCGCTTCTTTTAAGTTCTCCACGGTATTCCCGATGCCGTTTAAGTATTTGAAGGCCAGCTTGGCATGCTCCTTTTCATTGTCGGCCGTCTCCAGAAACACGCCGGCAATCTGCTCAAAACCTTCCTTCTTGGCCACGCTGGCAAAATACGTGTACTTATTGCGCGCCTGGGATTCCCCGGCAAAGGCTTCCATCAGATTGGCTTCCGTTTTACTCCCCTTAAGGTTCAATTTTTTCTCCTCCTTATTGTAATTTTCGGTTATCAGTAACGCTTACTATTACTATATACGCCATTAAAACCAAGATTCCTCCTTCCCCCTACTAAATATTTCTAAAATCAGAAAAAATATTATCCTGGCGGTAAGAATTCCTAAAATCAAGCGCGTCTCCCGCTGCCGGCAGGAGAATCCGGCCCCGGACAAGAATTAAAAGCCAGCACCGGAACCCCATTTTAGCAACACAAGGAGGTAAAGCGATGGGCCTGCAAGAAGCGTGGCCGGTACTGTCTTCAACCGTTTATCTGACGCTGCTGCTGTCCGGCTTGGGCGGTCTTGCCGTCTGGTGGGCGGTCCGTCGTTCGCTCGCCGAAATGGGACTTACCGGCAGAAGACGCCGCCGTTACCGCCGGAAAGAAAAAGCAGACGACGGCCGGACCATGCTCACACCGTTGAAAGAACGTCTCCTCGGCTTGGACTTGACCTGCCTGTTTGTTTTGTGGATCGGCGCTGCCATTCTGGCCGGCGGCCTGTACGGCATCAATGCGGTTTATCAGGACGCCTATATCGACAAAGAACAGGTCAGGCCGCTCTGTCTCATCCGGACGGCCGCCCTGCCGGGCGGGCAAGCCGCCGTCTATTTGGGCAGTCTGCCCGGTAAGCCCGAACTCATCCTGTTCGACGAGAAGAATCTGACGGCAGGTCTGGCGCGGGCGGGCAATTATAATGTACGCTATTACAAGAATACCCGGCTGCTTATTTCTATCGAGTAGTCGGCGGCGATGAGAAAATTTTTGTCCTTTTGCTATTTTATCCCTGGTTTAGAGAACTTTTTCCGGTTTGCCTCCGTCTAATCAGGTGAATAAACCGCACAAGGAGTGATTAGATGAAAGGCAAGAAACTCTCCATTCTGGTTTCCGCGCTGCTCATTATCCTGTTATCCGGCGTTCCGGTGTTTGCGGCGGATGTCTCGACCACCGAACCGTACATCGAGACGACCGCTTCCGGGGAAGTCGAAGCCGAACCGGACATCGCTTACCTCAATTTCCAAATCCGCACGGAAGCGGATAGCAGTGAAACCGCTCAGCAGAACAACGCCAAGGCCGTAACCAAAGCAATTGACCTCTTAGTTGCCAAAGGGATTGCCCGCGACGAGATCTATACTACCTACTATAACAGCTACAGTTATACCAAAACGGAAGTCAGACCGCTGGCGGCAGACGGCGTCGCCTCGCTCAGTTCCGTCCGGCCGGCCGAAGCTGTCCCGCCGGAAGAAATAACCGAAACCGTCGTTTTCGTTACGGAAAGTACCCTGCGGGTGACCGTGAAGAACATAGCCAAAGTCGGCAGCCTGCTCACCGATCTGGCGACCATCCCGGAAGTCAGGGTGAACGGTGTGGAGTATGCCCTCCAGAATGTCCTGCAGTACAAACGGGAAGCTATCAGTCGGGCCATCAGCGAAGCCCGGCAAACTATCGATTACACTGCCGATGCCCTCGACGTGGAGTTGGCCGGCTTGCGCAATATCCGGGTTGATTTCAACAGCTACTATTACGGGCCGGTTTACGCGAAGGAAATGTATGCGGCAGCCGATGAGGGTGCCGGCATACCCCAGCCGCAGAACCCGCAAAAGATCAAGGTCACGGCGTCCGTCTATCTCGCTTACAACGTAAAATAGATCCTCCTGCCACCGGAAGACAGGCAGACCCCGGGAGAACTTTCCCGGGGTCTGTTCATTCGCTTGGCCGTTTTCCGGCCGGACCGATCCAGGCACCGACTCTTTCCATAATTGCCGCGTAGCTTTCTCCGTCCAGCTGCAGATCATAAGCCCGCCGCAGGATATCGGCGAAAGCCGGTCCCGGCGTCAGCCCCAGGGCCAGCAAATCCCGGCCCTGCACCAAAGGCGGAATGCCTTTTTCCAAGGGAAGCGCCAATTCCGCGATTTTGCCCTCGTACCACTGCGCCGTGGGGGAAAAGTCGCGCGGCCCTCCCTTGCCGAGGTAGTCGGCCTGCGCCAGCAGAAGCAATTCGCCGAGGTCCACCCGGTTGGCCAGCCGCCGGAGCGCGGCCGGGGTCACTTCTTCCCGCCGCCGGTAGAGGACGAACGGCATCATGTGCTCTTTGATCAGTTCGCTGACTTTCCGCTGCAAGGCCTTCTCCGCCTTCAATTCCGCCAGGAATTCCCCGGCCAGCTTGGCTCCGACGGCGTCATGCCCGCGCGAGGTGTATTTCCCGCCGGTCAAAGTCGTCACTTCCGGCTTACCGATATCGTGCAGCAGAGCGGCCCACATCAGTACCCGCGGGTCTTTCGCCTGTCCCCGCAGCGCCGCCGCCGCATCCACGACCAAAAGAGTATGTTCCCAGACATCCCCTTCCGGATGGAAAACCGGATTCTGGGGGCAGCCGGCCAAAGCCGCCAGGCGCGGATGCATCTTGGCCAGCACTTCCATCTCCCGCAGCCAACGCAGGCCGCTGGCGGGCTTGGCCGCGAGCAGCAGCATTTTCTCCCATTCCGTCAGGATCCGCTCCGGGGACAGGGAAGTCAACGGCATCGCGCGGCAGAGTGCTACCGTTGCCGGGTGAACGGTGAAGTCGAGGCGGGCGGCCAGTTGCGCGGCCCGGTACACGCGCAGGGGGTCCTCCCCGAACGAGGCATCGGAAACGTGCCGGATAACCCGCCGCCGCAAATCTTCCCGCCCACCGCAGCAGTCGATCACCTCGCCGGTCAGAATATCTTCCAGCAGGCTGTTGACGGTAAAATCCCGCCGCCGCGCGGCCTCGGCCAAGGAAATATCCGGTGTCAGAGTGACCGCGAAGTCCTTGTGACCGGGACCGGTCTTCCGCTCCCGTCGCGGCAGCGCAAAGTCCGCCGCCAGTCCCCGTATCCGGTAGACGCCGAAAGCCCTGCCCACCTTGTCCACGGTGCCGAAAGCAGACAGGACACGTTCCAGTTCCGCCGGGGCAAGCCCGAACACCTCCACATCCATGTCCTGACTGCTCAAGCCCAGCAGCCGGTCGCGGACCCGGCCGCCGACCCAAAAAGCCCGGCCGCCCCGCGCCTTAACCGCCGCCGCGATCCGGGCCAGCGTATCTGCCACTTGTCTACCTCCCGTTCTCTACAATCCCAGGCTGATAATGCCCCGATCCATTTTATCCATGCACAGGCGGAGCTTATCCTGCAGCGCCCGGTCCTCAGCCGTTACGGTTCTGAGCTGCCGGAGCAGGTCGATCACCCGGCGGCACAGCGCGACGAAGTCGCCTTCCGGCATCCCGGCCTTGGCGGTCAGGTTAAAGAAGTCCTCTCCCGTGCTCCAGGCGTGGACAATGCCGCAGGCGGCCGGTAAAAAGCTCGCCGTCAGCCCGAGCCGGTGCTGTTTTTCCTTTTCCTGGATGCGCCGGAGCGTCCGGACCACCGGCGACAGATCGCCGGGGAAATCATAGGAATAATTTTCGTACAACTCATTCTCAAACACAATGCCGGCGGCCACCCCGTTCAAAGTATCCGCGTCCAGCGCGTGGAAAAACCCGTCAAAGAGGAGTTCGGTCATGAGCAGTTCCTGGATATGCAGCCGGGCGCAGATTTCACCGCGGGGCAGGAGCTGGCGGGACGGCGCGATGTATTTCATCTCCTGCAGCAGATGCAGCTTCTTTCCGAAACTGTTGTAGAAAACAGCTTCCGGACTGTTCTCTTGCTCCTCCCGGAGCAGGTTTTCGCGCCGCCGCATCTCTTTCTCAGCCTTCTGTAGGCGGCGCAAAGCCTTGAAGCACTCCCGCCGGTGCTGTTTTGCGCATTTGGCCGGCTTGACCGCCAAGTTCTGCCGCAACTGCCGCATCGTCTGCCGCAGCGTTTCCTTTTCGGCCTCACCGGTATCCTTGCGGCGGGACCGAATCTGCAGGTCGCGCAATTCCTCCCGGTACCGCTGCAGTACGGCCGGGCAGGTGCTCAGGTCCTTCCGGCCGCATTTCCGGTCCGGCAGCAATTCCGCCTTTTCCCGCTCGAACCTGGCACGGACGGCGCGTAGCTGCCGCCGGTACTGGTGCAGGGTCCGCCGGTATTGGTAGTTGGCGAAGCCGCGGCGGAAGAACTTCTTCACTTCACCGGCCGGGAAACGCCGGGCCAGGTTGAGGACGGTATTATAGTTCAGGGTGAACTGGCTGCTGATCGCTTCGCTTTCCAGCTTCGCGAGATCCACGAGGCCGCCGTTGTCGACAGCCTTGTAGTCGGCCAGGACGAAAACAAGCCCAACGGCGTCGATACCCCGCCGGCCGGCCCGGCCGGCCATCTGCAGATACTCCGACCCGTTCAGATTCCGGAACGTTTTCCCGTCGAATTTGCGTAAGCTGTCGAAACAGACCGTCTTCACCGGATAATTGATGCCGACGGCGAACGTCTCCGTCGTGTACAACACCTTGCATAATTTCTGTTCGAAAACCGTTTCCATGAACTGTTTGATTATCGGCAGCAAGCCGGCGTGGTGAAAACCCACCCCGCGGGCAAGCACCGTTTTCACTTTTTTCCACGATGCCGCCCGGACAATGTCCGGATACTTCAGCTCGTATTCGGCGATTGCCGCCGCCAGTTCTTCCTGCTCCCGCCGGTTGGTCAGACTCCGCGCCGCCGCCAGTTCGAGTGCCTTTTCTTCACACCGCTGGCGGCTGAAGACAAAATAGAGGACCGGCAGGATGTTCTCGCCGGCGGCGTAATCGATAAAGTCGAGATGAGTGTTGCGGTAAGGCACCCCGCCTTCCCGTCCGACGTAAGCCTTGTAATTCCGGACGATGTCGGCGACATCACAGCGGCCGAGCCGCCGGTCGAAGTAAGCGTGCTCCTGCGGGACGATTCGGTCGGGATAATAAATCTGCTTGACGGGTTCCCGGTGGATGGTCTCAATCCAGCCGCAGATATCGGCGATATTGGGAATAGTGGCGGAGAGGCCGATCAGGCGCATCACCGGCCGCTTGAAGATGATGATTTCCTCCCAGACCGTCCCGCGCTCCTCGTCGTTCATGTAATGGATCTCATCCAGGATGATGTAGCGGATGTTCTCCACCCGCTCCGGCGATTCGTGCATCAGATTGCGCAGGATTTCGGTCGTCACCACCAGGATGCCCGCCGCCTGGTTGATGACCCGGTCGCCGGTGATCAGGCCGACATTGTCCGCGCCGTATTCGCGGACGAACTGGCCGAATTTCTGATTGGACAGGGCTTTGATCGGCGCCGTGTAAATCACCTGTTGGTTATTCCGGAAGCACTCGCCCACCGCGAAGTCGGCGACGAGAGTCTTGCCGTTCCCAGTGTGGGTGGCGACGATGACATTCTCGCCGGCCAGGATGCCGTCGATCGCTTCAACCTGAAATTCGGATAAAGTAAAACCCTTGTACTCCGTCACCTGGGGCAAATTATCCACCTCGAATCGGAACAGTTCTGCGCAACGCATATGATTGCGTATACGCCTCTTTAGTCTGCCCGGCGGAAGCTTTGTTTAGAACTCCCGTCCGGTATGCGCAAAAGTCAAAGACAGCCGGATAGACGCCGTTAATTCCCCGCATCCGGCCGCACCGGGGCGATAATCCTTTTCAGGATACCATTATATCACATCAAGGCTTAATTTTTCACCTTCGGCGGCTTGATTGGACTAATCAGCGATTTCTCGTCTATTCCTGCAGATCACTCAGGTCGATTATCCTGCAATATCCGCAGACCAGTGTAGTCGATGCAATAACTATAAACAGCAGGCCGGATTCCCTCCGGTTGTATCATTATACGAAGGACAGGAACACTAATAATAGATTTTTGTCCGCAATATGACCTGGGAGGAATGAACATGAAACAAAACGAAGGCAGCAACAACTTATCCGCAAGGGCAGCACCGCCAAAGAGTCTCCTTGCTTGCGGCGCGGTCGCCGGTCCTCTGTTCACTCTTGCCTGGATTATCGAGGGCGCCACCCGCACCGATTATAACCCACTGCGCCATCCCGTCAGTTCACTCGCTCTCGGTGACTTCGGCTGGACGCAGACCGCCAGTTTCATCGTTACGGGCCTCCTGACATTAGCTTTCGCCTTCGGTCTGCGGCATGTTCTCCGGTTCCGCGGCAGCCCAATCTGGGGGGCACTGCTGATCGGTTTATGTGCGATCGGTTTGATTGGAGCGGGTTTTTTCGCCACCGACCCAATTAACGGGTACCCGCCCGGTACCCCGGTCAAGCACATTGCCTACAGCAGTACTCCCGCTGCCTTGCATGACTTGTTCTCGTCTTTTTTCTTCATAGGATTGTCTGTCGCTTGCTTCGTTTTTGCCCGGCGCTTCGCCCGGTGGGGTGAACCAGGCTGGGCGAGGTACTCCACGGTCACCGGCCTCGCCTTCGTGCTCATGTTCATCATTACCAGCGCAGGCTTTGCCCAAACTGCGGGGCTGGCGGACCTCGCCGGGCTGTTCCAGCGGATTACCCTCACCATCGGCTGGGCTTGGCTGACCCTGCTCGCCGCTCACCTGAGCAAAACTCCACCGGAAACGGAAGCAATGAACTCAAAAAGCAGGTGACATTGTGCATGCAAAATTCCTAAACTTAGGACCGGAAAAACAGGAGCGAATAATCAGCGGTCCTCTGAAAAAACTCGCTCGGGAAAGCTTCGACATCGTTTCCGCGGACGAGATCGGTAAAGCAGTTCAGTCAAAATCCCGCCGCGGTTGTAACACCGCGAGCGGGATTTTCCCTCTGCTTCTGATTAAGGCTACTTTTTTGCTCCAACGCTACATCCGACATCAAGCTTAAGCATAATCCTGCCTAAAAAAGATGCAGCACATATTTGAGCAGCAAATAAACTCCCAGACCGCCAAAAATGATGACAGTACCGATAGCTTTTCCGACGAAAAAACGCCGCATGCCCTCATCTCCTTCTGAACCGGATTTGAATATTAACCTTCCTACCATAAATATTGTCAAACCGGAGATGGTTATTGCAGCAAGACTACCAGCCGTTTGTCCGTTCAGCGCTAAACCCAGGCAAGCCCCGAGTCCTAATAATGCGGAAGTTACCAGGAACAACTTTTTCTTAATTGAAAACAATACTTTTTTATCATTGATTGCTTTGCGCGAAGACCAGACGTAGTTCTCATACTCGGATTGACAACTGCCGCAGTTTTCTATATGCTTCATAACCAGTTCGGTACTGTCTTCGCTTGCCGCGCCGTCTTTCACCAGCGGTATCAAATCTAAGATAACGTTGCATGACGGGTTCAAATCAGCCCCTCCTTTTCCAAAACATTTCTCAGCCACTTTTTGACTCGGAAATCAATTACTCTTGCCGAGTTTTCCGAAACGCCCATCTTTTCCGCTATTTCATGGTAGCTAACTCCGCAAATACGCATTCTGGTAATCTCTTGCGTTCGCGTATCTTTCATAGCCAAGAGTTCGGCCACTCTTGCGGATATCTGCTTAGTAATAAAACTATCAAAGACACCATCTGCAACGTATGAGTCCAATAGCTCGCTGTATTCTATATTGGGCTTATCTTTTCGCAAATTTTGGAGCCACAGATTGCGGGCAATACCAAACAACCAGGTCTTAATCGATGAATTGCCTTTAAAACTGCGTACGGAACAGATAGCCTGAAAAAAGGTTTCTGAGAGCAAATCCTCGGAAAGAGCAGGATTATGGGTGAGGCTTAACAAGTAATTGTAGATGTCTTGTTTGTGTTCCAGATATAGCTGCTCAAATTGCTTCACTCAAACCCTCCTCTCATATAATCAGTCACATTAAAGCGCAAAATATTACATAAATTCCGAGAAATATTTCAATGAAAAAGGCAGCCCGGTTATTGGCTGACCTTTCTTCTGCTGTTTTATCCTTCCCGGCGTTCCCGGCAGTACTCCTGAAGCACGCAAATTTCGCATTTCGGCCGCTGTGCCGTGCAGACCGCCCGGCCGTGAAAAATCAGGAGATGGTTGATCCGGGCCCAGGCTTCCGGCGGAATGACCGTAAGCAGATCCGCCTCGACCTTGACCGGATCGCTCGCTCCGGTCAGCCCGAGGCGGCGGGAAAGCCGCCCGACATGGGTGTCCACGGCGATGCCCTGCCGGAGGCCGAAAGCTTCCTGCAAAACGACGAGAGCGGTCTTGCGTCCGACGCCGGGGAGGGTCAGCAGTTCCTCCACCGTACGCGGCACCTCGCCTCCGAACGTTTCCACCAGTTGCCGGGCAAGCGCCCGCACATTCTTCGCCTTATTCTTGTACAGGCCGAGCGGCTGCAAGATCATCTCCAACTCCGCCGGGTCGGCGGCGGCGTAATCCGCCGCTGTCCGGTGCTGGCGGAACAATTTTTCCGTAACCGTATTGACCCGCTCGTCCCGGCACTGGCTGGAAAGGACCACGGCGACCAATACTTCCAGCGGATTGGAGAACTGCAGACTGCAGCGGGCGTCCGGGTATTCCCGCTCCAGAGCGGTGATTATCGCCCGGACCGGCCGGGACTCAGAAGTGTTCGCCGTTTTCATAGTACCGGCTCCGTTCGTAAAGATTGAAAGCGATGTCGACCGCGCCGACGCCGTGCTCACCTAAGATCCGGGTGATGGACCGGGCGACCCGGTCCTGGCTTGCCTGCCCGCGGTCAAACCACCAGACCTCGACAAAAGGCAAATGTTCCGCTTCCTTACCGTTCCGGTAAGTGATAATCGGCAGCCAACTGACCACCACATCCCCGGCCGGACAATCCGTGATTACCGCCATTTCGGCCGTGACCGCGTCGGCAACCGCGGCGACTACTTCCTTGTTTACTCCCAGCATTCTCACCTGCGGCATCTGATTACCTCCCCGCGGCCGGTTCCGGCCGCTGTGCTTTCTTCGGCAAATCGTATTTCTCACCAGCTATGCTTTACCCATAAAGACGGAAAATTTCCAAACAGTATCCTTTTAGGTTTGTTCCCTTACGTTCCTCTAATGCACACACGGTCTGGGCGCCAGCGACACCTAGTGAGAATCGTGCCGTGTCCGGCGAGGGTGAAGGGTTCAGACGGGGCCGAGCCATGGAGGGCGAGGCGACAATCACACCACGGATGGTGTGTTTGTCAGAGTAGCCCCGTCGAAAGCCGAGGCTGAGACGCTGACACGGCCGATGCGAAACTACGTCGCCAAGAACAGACCGTAGAAAAATCAATCCAGTAGAGCAATGGCGCCATCCCTATTTCCTCAAACCGCACCGTCGAGCGCCGCGCGAATTTCCCCGCCGACCCGCTCATCCGTCTCCCACGCCAGCGCCGCCGCCAGCGCCGTCCGGCTGCCTCGCCCGCCGACTTGGCCGAGCGCCCACGCCGCATGCCCCCGGATGACCGGACGGGAGTCGGTCAAGGCGGCCGAAAGAGCCGGCAAAGCTATCGGATCGCCCGCGTTGCCGAGGACAACGAGCGCGTTACGCTGCACCGTTTCCCGCCCCCGCCAGGCGATGGCCGTCCGGCCGAATGCCGCCCGGAATTCCCGGTTCGACAGGCCGAGCAGTGGCAGCAATTCCACCTCCGCCCCCGGTCCGCCGGGACACCGGGAAGCGGCCGGCAACGGCAGGCTTTGGTTGACCGGGCAGGCCTCCTGGCACGTGTCACACCCCCACAGGCGGCTGCCAATAGCGCTGCGATATTCCCGCGGAATGAAACCCTTCGTCTGGGTGATGTAGCTCAGGCAGCGCCGGTCGACGGTTAAGTAAGGCGCCGCGAGCGCTCCCGTCGGGCAGGCTTGTCGGCAGACGCCGCAACCGGCGCACCCGCCGCGGTCGGCCCAGGACAGTGACCCTGGCGGCAACTCCGCTGTCGTAATGACCTCTCCTAAAGAAACCCACGAACCACAGCCGGGAACGAAAACTGAACAGTTTTCTCCGTACCAGCCGATACCGGAGCGGACGGCAACCGCCCGCTCCACCAGCGGGCCGCTGTCGACGACAACCACGGTCTCCCCGGCCGGGCTGGTCTCCCGACGCAGGAATTCCGCCAACCGGTTCAGCTTCTCCCTTAGCACCGTATGATAATCCTCGCCCCGGGCGTACCGGGCAATCCAGCCGGTACGCCCGCCGGCCGGCAGCTCCGCCGGGCCAGTTGCGGCGAGATAACTGACGGCAGCGGTAACGATCGATCTGGCTCCGGTCAGCACTCGCTGCGGGTCGCACCGCCGCTCGATCTCCCCCGTGCTGAACCGGGTAAGCTCCCCCTTGGCAAGTCGGTCTGTCAGTATGGCTTGTTCCCGCGCAAAAGGAGCGGCCGGGGCAATCCCGACGGCGTCGATTCCGTTTTCACGGGCAAATTCTAACAGCAGTTCTTCCCGCATCGGCTCACCCCCCGTATCTTACCTTATTCGTCTCCCAGCGGTCAAATCCTATCCGATGAAGAACAGTAGCCAGCAGACTCTTCTACATATGCATCAAGACCGACTTTTTTTGTTTCTTGGCACCGGTGGGGGAACAAGAACCAAGCCCAGAATTACATCTATGCAGTTACTCGTTTAAATGCTGCTTGCTACTAAACCGGCGACTGGTGGGCTGATATTCCCTGACTCCGGCTTCCATAGCAAATGGGTTACTGCCTAACCACTACCTGCCTCTAATGTAGCCGGAGTCTGCCCACACCCCCCGCCTGCCGCGTGCAAAAATAAGCTTGAATAGCCATATTGTACATACGCTGATACCACTGTCTTGGTTTTACGGGTTTTATGGGTTCACGGGTTTTCCGTCCTTCCGTACCCCATATGTACACACGGCCCGGGCGCAAGCGACCTTTAGTGAGAATCGTGCCGAGTCCGGCGAAGGTGAAGGTTTCAGACGGGGCCGAGCCATGGAGGGCGAGGCGACAATCACGGCATGGAGGCCGTGTTTGTAAGTTTACCCCGTCTGAAGCCGAGACTGAGACGCTGACACGGCCGATGCGAAACTACGGAGCTAAGACCGGACCGTAGAAAAAGCCATCCCGCGAAGCAATGCCGCAATCTCTGTTACTAATTTGCCCTTATCAATGCTGAAAAGCAGTTTCAGAGATGGAAATCGGGTATCCCCAAAAACGGACCGGCCGTCCACTTCCGGACAGCCGGCCCTCCTAAAGTACCAACGCTATATTCCAGCGCTTTACTTACTTTTTCGCAAGCCGCTGCAACGTATCTTCAAAGCGTGCGCAGCCACCCGCTGTCTGCCGGTGCCTACACCCCGAGCCAGGTCACCTTCCGCTCAAGGCTCGGATCGGCCCGATCCGGAGCCGCCGGGGTTTCATCCGGGTAACCAAGCGGAGTCACCGCCACCACCTCGAGCTCCGCCGGGAGTCCGAGCATCCGTTTGATGTCCGCCCCGTTATCACGCACCGGACCGGTCATCCAGCACGTCCCGAGGCCTTCCGCATAAGCCGCGAGCAGCAGGTTCTGGAAGGAAGCCGAGACGCCTTCCAAAACCATCTTCCGCCGGCCCGGATTTTCTTCCTCCTGGATAGCCAGCACGATTACGAGCGGAGCACCGCCGAAGGTTTTCGCCCACTCGGCAAAAGAAACCTGCCGCTCCGTCCGGTCTTCCGGCGCCGGCATCCCCGCCTCGGTCAGCCGTCCGTAATACTCGGCCAGACGATCCCGGTATTCCCCGCCGACCACATAATACTCCCACTGCTGCTCATTTATTCCGGACGGTGCCCAGTTCGCCGCCTCCAGGATTCTCATCACCGTTGCCGCCGGCACCGCCTTATTTTTATACTTTCGGATTGACCGTCTGCCCTTGATGGCCGCATAGACGTCCACATTTACCCCTCCTCGGCATCCATTGCATTCCTAAGGATTAATTCGCCGGACGACGGTTTTTTCCTCCCGCATGTAAAATTTTCCCTTTCAAGGCAATACGGAAACGAGGCAGCGCCGTGCCCCGCTCCTAATTTCTCGCTGCCGCCGTTTACCCTTTGATCAAAACCCCGCCTTTGATAACGACCTTGACATCCTGCAGACTCTTGATATCCTGCAACGGATCGGAGTCCACCGCGATCAGGTCGGCATATTTGCCGGCCTCGACCGTACCAACCCGATCCTCCCAGCCCATCAACTCTGCCGCCACCTTCGTTGCGGCTAAGATTGCCTGCATCTCGGGCATGCCCGCTTCGACCATCAGCTGCAGTTCGAAAGCGTTTTTCCCGTGGTAATTGAAGGGGGTGGCAGCGTCGGTACCCATGGCAATCTTTACCCCGGCCTGCAGGGCTGCCCGAAAACTTGCCCAATGCGACTCCATAACCACCTTCGTCTTCCGCACACCGTACTCAGGGATTCCGGCTTCGACACCGTTCTTGGCGATATGCCAGGGCGCGCACAAGGTCGGGACGAGATAGCAGCCGTGCTCCAGCATCATCCGGATGGCTTCGTCGTCGAGGAAGCAGCCGTGGTCAATGGAGGTAACCCCGGCCCGGATGGCTTCCTTGATTCCTTTCGTCCCCTGGGCGTGGGAAGCGGAACGCTTTCCGACCTTCTTCGCTTCGTCAATGGCTGCTTTCATCTCTTCGTACGACAGCTGCTGCGCTCCCGGTTCGTCGCCGTCGGACAGGACACCGCCTGTCGCCGAAACCTTAATCAGGTCGGCGCCGTACTTCAGGTTAACCCGGGCGGCCTTGCGGGCAGCGTCCGGACTGTCGACGACAGCCCCTGTCCCCGTGGCGAACTGTACTTCGGGCGCAAGGTGGGAATCCCCGTGCCCGCCCGTAGTCGAGAGAATCGGTCCGGCGACTTGCAGGCGGGGTCCGGCATAGAGACCGGCCTCGATGGCTTTCTTAACCGCCACATCAATAAATCCCGGCGCGCCCACGTCCCGCAAGGTAGTAAAACCGGCCTCCAGGTCGGCCTGAGCATGCCGCAAAGCTTTCAGTGCCTTGTAGGGCGTCAATTCTTTCAGATTCTGCAGCTCAGTCGCCGGCGCACCGTTCCCCATAATGTGGAGGTGGGTGTCGATCATTCCCGGCAGCACCGTCTTGCCGCTCAGATCAATCTCCTGCGCCTGCGCCGGCAGCGTAACCTCTCCTTCCCTTCCCACCGCAGCGATGCGGTCACCCTCAATGACCACAAGCGCCCGGCTGATCGGTTCACCGCCGGTCCCGTCGATTAATCGTCCGCACTTAATTACTTTTGTCATCTTCAGTCCCCTTTCTGACTTATCGCTCTTTCTCTCTTTGCTTAACCGCTGTTTTGCCTCCGCTGTCCTCCTTTCAATATTCCTGACTGACTAGCAGAATAAAAACAAAAATCCCGCCCCTGTAGGGACGGGATCTTCTTTCCCGCGTTACCACCCGAATTGTCCGCCGAAAAGCGGACCGCCTCTGTCGGGTACGGAGCTTTACGGCCCTTATACCCGTTTCCTTATAACGGTGGAAATCTCCGCCGCAGCCTACTCACCGCCGAACGGCTTTCAGCCCGGACCTCGCGGGGGAATTCGGCTGCCACCGCCGCACCGGGTTCCCACCTGCCCCGGCTCTCTGTTGCCTTGGTCGCGACTTACTCTGCCCGCTCATCGGTTAAGTGTGCAATTGGTAGTATTCTATCTCATTCGCCCGGCTCTGTCAACAAAAAGTTCCGTCGGTTTTCGGCTTACAGCTTGCTGCCGGCCCGGGCGAAATTATCCAGGACCGGTCCGAGCACCGGGCGCAGGGCGGCGACAAGCCCGAGGGCAATCGTGCTGTCCACCAGATGGTGGGCTGCCGTGCCGAAAGCGGTCACATAAACATAAGCGGAATAACCGACAAACGGGATGATTACCAGCGCCTCCGCCACGGCGTGAATTGGCATGGTCAGCAGCAGGACACGGCTGTACGGTACGCCTCTCTGGATGAGCTTCGCCCCCGCGTACCCCGCTAGGGCGTGCATGGCCGCCCGCGCCCCGACGACCGGGCCGAGCCGGATCAGGAAGCCGAAAGCCGAACCAAGACCAACCATCACCGCTGCAAAGGGACTGACGAGCATCGCCAACAGCATCGGAACATGGGAAGCGAGCGTGGCCGAATACGGCCCCACCACTACGCCGAGCACTCCGCCGAAAGCGAGCGGGATGATAATCGCTAACGCCGTAAGCAGTCCGCCGACCGCCAATTCCTTGCTTTTCATTTTTTTACCCCTCCTGCCAATGTGTCTTTACACCTGTCTTGTCATCATTGTACGGCAGAAGGAGTGTCTTGTCAATCCTTAGCCAGTAAAAAATCCGCCTCACCCAGGGCTGTTTCGATCCGATCCAGGACGTCTTCCCCGGCTGCTTCGACCGTGTGCAGGTGCACCCCGCCGGTCAGGGCGAGCAGCGGCTGGGCTTTTGTCGCCCGCAGGCTCGCCATGAATTCGGCCAGGTCGGCCCGCCCTTTCAGCATCAGCAGCCCGCGCAGTTCGCCGTAAATCGGGTGCTCCACCACCACATCGATGACGTTGCCGCCCAGGTCGATCATGGTCCGCAACTCCGCTTCGATATCACCGTACAGGTGGCGGCAGGCAAACGTCCGGGTGGCTTTGTCCCGGCTCAGCAGGTGCGGCAGCAGATATCCCTGGGGGGTGGCGATGATTTTTTCGCCCCCGGCCCGCAGGATAGCGATGTCCTGCACGATTACCTGCCGGCTGACCCGGAAAATTCCCGCCAGGTCGGCTCCGGTCACCGCCTCCGTTGCTGCTCGCAAAAGCATCAGCAGCTTTTCCCGCCGGCTTTCGCTGTCCATATGCTCACCTCCCGGCCCTTTCTTCCCTTCCGCACTCCCGCCGCCTACCGCTCATACAATGCAGTACAAGGTAGGTGTAGGAAATGCAATACGCGCGCCAAACCAAAGTGACCACCCGGCCGCGCCGGCGGCCCGGGCGACCGGAAACTGTGCCGGAATTGCCCGCCGGCAGCAAGCAATCCTGCCCGGGCGACGGTACGCCTCCGGTCCTCCCATCCGAGCTTGCCAACGACCGGGTCGAACTCGCCCTGCCCTGGTTGCGCATTCGCCTCGACCGGCAAACCTCGCCGGCCGTGCCGCACGAGGTAACTGTCGTCGTGCCCCGGGCGGAAATCCGGCAGCGGCAGACCGGTCCGGACCGGAGTGAAACGGAAGTGATTTACAGCAGTCTCACCGTTGTCCACTCCCCACGGCACCCGCTCAACGCGCCGCCGGCGGCTCCCGGACGTTAATCCCCCAGGCTGATGCCGACCGAGCGGGCGGCGTGGACAAGGTCGCCGTCCACCGGGACGCGTTTCTGCTCCCGCACCGCTTCGGCGAGCGGTACGGCGATAATCTCCGGCGTCCGCAAGGCCGCCATCATCCCGAACTCGCCGCGCATCACCATATCCACCGCCGCCACTCCGTAGCGGGTGGCCAGAATCCGGTCGAATGCCGTCGGGCTGCCGCCGCGCTGGAGGTGGCCAAGCACCGTGACCCGCGTCTCCACCCCGAGGGCCCGCGCCAGGTCTTCCCCGACTTTGTTGCCGATGCCGCCGAGCCGGACCGGGTCGGAAACATCCTTGACATACTTCTGCACGACCATATCGCCGCCGACCGGCCGCGCGCCCTCCGCTACGACAATGATGCTGAAATGTTTGCCCCGGTCCTGCCGTTCCTTGATTTTAGCGCCGATGCTCTCCAGGCGGTACGGTATCTCGGGAATCAAAATCACATCCGCTCCCCCGGCGATGCCCGCTTCCAAGGCGATCCAGCCGGCGTAACGCCCCATGACCTCGAGGAGCATCACCCGGTGATGCGATTCCGCCGTCGTGTGCAGTTTGTCGAGAGCTTCCGATGCCGTCACCAGCGCCGTATCGAAGCCGAACGTCACATCCGTCGCCGCGAGGTCGTTGTCGATCGTCTTCGGGACGCCCACGACCGGAATCCCGAGAGCGGCAAAATCGCGGGCGATGCTGAGACTGCCGTCTCCGCCGATGACTACGAGACCCTCCAGTTCCAGTCGACACATATTCTCTTTTACCTGGTCCGTACAATCCCGGTACACCTCTTGCCCGTTTTCCACCACTAAAAACTTGAATGGATTATCCCGGTTGGTTGTTCCGAGAATAGTTCCCCCGCGCGGCAGGATCCCGGAAACCTCGGCCAGGTCCAGTCGACGCGCCTGCCCGAGGACCAAACCTTTAAAACCGTCGGTAAACCCGTAAACTTCGGCTTCGTAGCGCCCGATCGCCGTTTTGACTACCGCCCGGATAACCGCGTTCAGGCCCGGAGCGTCGCCGCCGCCGGTCAGGACGCCAATGCGCCGCGGTCTGCGTGCCTCTCCCATTCCAACCCCACCTTTGCAGTGTTCTGGTTTATGAATTCTCATTTGGCGGCGATTTTCCTGCTGCCGCTGCGACGCCCCGCAGTCCGTTCCCGGCAAAGAAAAGCAACCCGCTTGCGGGTTGCCCGGCTTGCAGACAATTGTCATTGCCATGAAAGAAGATAAGGCGAGCAGAGCCCATCAGGGGGAAAGATTAGCGGTACGTCGGAACATAACCAAAGGCCAGGTTTTTTGGCTGATAACCTGCGGAACAAGCGAATTCCTCCCCTTGAGGTGAGGGGAGGCAAGGAGGGGAGCTGAAAGGAAACGGCTCCCTTTCTAGCTTCCCCCACCGCCGACTACCTTAGAAAATGGCTTACTGCCAAGAGAGACCTATTTGCAATGGAAGTCGGCGGTGCACTTCGAGGGGAAGGATTAGCGGTGCGTTGGAGCAAAGCGAAGAAGATGATGAATGTCCAACTGCGGGCCGGCGGGATGCCGTAGGCGGCATCCCCTACAACCGGACGGACATGCAGGCCGGGCTGCAGGCCGGCACGCATACAATGCGTTCCCTGCATCCGGATGGAGATGAATGTCGCACTGCAGGCCGGGCGGACCGAGTCGTCCCCCCCTACCGGGGAACAGGATACCGATTTTGCGGTGGAACGCAGGCAATGTGCTCCCTATGTTGTATCTAAAAATAACGCTTTTCATTTTGTCGACAGCCTGAATAATCCGATCAAGGGTTGCCGCCAATTATTCCAATGTCCGCAGCCACACAATCTCGCTCCGGTAATTCTCCACTCCGCCCGGAGTCTCCAGAATAAGGGGCAAAGCATGGATTCTCTCGTCCCGCAAGATGTTCGCAAACCCTTCCCGGCCGATGCTGCCTTCTCCCAGATTGGCATGGCGGTCTTTTTTGCTCCCCAGCCCGAACTTGCTGTCGTTCAGATGCATGGCTTTCAGGTGAGCCAGGCCGACGGTCCGGTCGAACTCGTCCAGGACTTTTGTAAAATCATCTTTCACATCGTAACCGGCCGCGTACAAATGGCAGGTATCCAGACAGACGCCCACCCGCTCCGGGCGGCTGGTCCGCCCGATAATTTCAGCCAACTGCTCAAACTTCGCTCCGACTTCCGTCCCCATTCCGGACATCGTCTCCATAAGAATCATCCCGGTGTCCGTATGCGCCAGCACCTCGTCCAGAGCCGCCACCACCCGTTCCGTTCCGGCCGCAATGCCGCTGCCGGTGTGACTGCCGGGATGGACGATCAGGTAGGAACAGCCGATAGCCGCAATCTTCGCCAGGTCTTCCTGCAGCACGGTCACGGCCAGATCCCAGATCCGTGCCTGGGCGGAAGCCAGATTCACGATATACGGGGCATGCGCGACGAGAGGACCGAACCCCGCGCTGTTCATAACGGCAACCGCCGTCTCGGCATCCGCCGAATCCACGGCCTTCGTCTGAGCACCCCGGGGATTGCGCGTGAAAAACTGAAAGGTATTTGCACCGATTCCGACGGCCGTTTCGGCCGCCCGGGCAAATCCGCCGGCCGTGGAAAGATGCGCTCCCAAATACAATGTTTGCTTCATCGTTATCTCGCGCCCGCGCTGCTCCGGCGGGCGCCGCCTCCCCTCACGTACAGTCTGGCTGACAATTTCGCCGCATTCCTCGGGATACCTGCCGGCGGAAAATTTCGCGTCAGCTCAAACTGCTGACGGCATCAGACCGGCACCTTGCTGACCGCGATGCGCGTATCCCAGCGGCAGGCCGGGCAGTAGTAAAGATGGACGCAACGCTCGTCCGCCCCGGCGACAAGTCCGGTAATGAATTGGATAATATCCTGGTCCTGATACGGGCTGTACGGGCCGTCGTAATCCTGGATTATCCCGCCGTCCACCAACTTGTTTCCGCAATGGGGGCAAGACTGCTCCAGGCTGAGCAGCCCGTTGCAGACCGGGCAAATAAGATCCATGCGGCAATCCTCCTGTTCACTGCACCACAGACTGTTTCGGTATCCCGGTTATTCTGCCCCAAATCTTCTGCTGCTATCGGCACGGCAAAAGCAATCGTTTATCTGTACAAAAATAGCGATGGCTGCCGGGTGTTACCCCGGCAGCCATCTAAAAAAGGGGGGAAAAGGGGAAATTAGTATCAGTTTCCCCTGCTGTTGTGTTAAGCTCCCAAATACTCCAGCTTATTCTCAGGCGACAACTTCCAGATCGTTGGCGATATACCTTACTCCTCTGGCCTGCCGGGCGGCCGCTTCCGCGGCCTTTTTGTCGGCCTCGGTCGGCACGGAACCCGTCAAGTGGAAGATTCCGACTTCAAACGGCTCGGCAGTTACTGCGATGTTTGTCGCATCAAGCCGCGGGTCCTGCAGCAGCTTTTTCTTGACCTCGGCCAGGATCCCGAGGTTCTGGCTGTCGACTGCGTACTTCTCCATCAAACTCTTGTCGCCGCTTTCCCCGCCGGCGGCCGATAACTCCGCCGCCGCTGCCGCCACTTTGGCCGGGTCGACCGTCAGGTCGTTGATTACATACCGGATGCCTTTAACGGCATCGGCCACCGCTTCCGCCGTATCCCGTTCCGCCTCATTTACGGTACTGCCTTTCAGGTAAAACACCCCGGGCCGCTTGGCCGAAACTACGGCGATGGCTGCTGCGTTCAAAGACGGATGGTTGTATAGGGCTGTTTTCACTTCCGCGATAAGGCTGATATTTTTGCTGTTGATGAGGTCAATTTCAGTAAGCGAGGTGATCTCCGGTTCCTCGATGGCGAGTTGGTTTTCCACTTCCGTCACGCCGTCCAACTCCCGGGCAATTTCCCCGATCATTTCTTTCTGCTTCCGGTCGTACACTTTACCAAGCAAAGTCACCTTGCCGTCCTGAACCTCCACCGTGATCGTGGCATCGCTGAAAACTTTATTGTATTCGATCGTCGCCACCAAATTTTCTTTTATCAGTCTGTCTTTAGACATTAGTTTTACCTCCTCAATTTTTTTGTTTGCACCACTCGCGTTTAGCTGCGGTTCCTTCATCCACCGCCCCAACGGGCGGATCTCCTCCGGATAATGTTCTTCAGTCTTCAAGCATCGGCACCACCCCTCCCGGTTCCAGGCCGTTTCAATGTTATTGTTTTTCCCTTCGATTACAGTATAAAATATATAAATTATATTGTCAAGTTTATTTGTGAAAAAATACACCCATTTTTTATACAATGAGTGTAACCTGAACAAAATGGGTGGTCAGCACGAAATCTTACAATCCGACCAGCCGGCGCTTCCGCCCGGCAAAAGTCGCTATCTGCCGGTATCCGGCCCGCTTCGCCGCAGCGGCCGCCAAGTGGATGTCCCGTCCGACGTTCTCAGGCGCGTGGGCATCGGAACTGAGCGTCACCGGAATATTCAGGGCGAAGCAGCGCTCCAGAAGCGCCGCCGACGGGTAAAATTCACCGGCCGGCTTGTAAGCCCCGTTCGTATTGATTTCCACGCAGAGGCCGGACCGCCGGATCGCCTCCAGGGCTGCGGCCGCGTATCCGTCCGCTTTGTCGGCCGGCCGGTACCCGAAGACTTTGATCAGATCGAGGTGCCCGATCACATCGAATAGTCCCGCCCCCGCCGCCTGCACCAGAATCCGATAATATTCCCGGTACAGGTCGGCGACATCCCAGGCGGCGTAGCGATCGACATAGTCGGGGTGGTCAAATCCCCAATCACCGATAAAATGCACGGAGCCGATAATATAGTCCAGGTCGTACCCGGCGAGGAAGACCGCTAGTTCCGCCTCCCGGCCGGGGTAGTAGTCCACTTCCATGCTCATGCGGATTTTCACTTCCGGGTATTGCTTCTGCACGGTGGCAAAGGGCGTAAAATTGAACAGGTGGCTGTAATAAGCATGATCGGCAAAGCCGATTTCGGCCAATCCTTTCGCCTTTGCCGCGGCGACAAAGCGGGCGATGGCTTCCTCCGTATGCGGGAAGTCCTCGTGTCCGAGCGGATGGACGTGGTAATCAACCAGCATTTATCCCCCTACTTTCGCCGCCGGTGCAGTTCCTCGTACACCCGTTCCGGCGGAATATCATGACTGGCAAGCAGGAGGAGCGAGTGGAACCACAAGTCGGCCATCTCATAAATGATCTCGCCCGGCGCGTCGTTTTTCGAGGCAATGATGACTTCGCCGGCTTCCTCACCGATTTTTTTCAGGATCCGGTCCTGCCCGGCTGCCAGCAATCCGGCGGTGTAGGAGCCGGCCGGCTGCTTCTCCTTCCTCTCCCGGAGAACCCGGTACAGCTCGGGGAAAATATCCTTCTCAACTTCTCGCTCGCTTGCCTCAGCTCCGCTTTTGACCGGGTATCGCCGGAAGAAACAGGATTTGCTGCCCGTGTGACAGGCGACCCCTACCTGGTCCACCGTCAGGAGCAGCGCGTCGGCGTCACAATCGTAAGCAATCTCCCGCACATACTGGCGGTTCCCCGACGTCTCACCTTTCATCCAGAGTTCCCGCCGGCTCCGGCTGTAAAATACCGACCGTCCGGTTGCCAGGGTTTGCTGCAAAGCTTCTTCATTCATATATGCAAGCATCAGGACTTCCCGCGTCGCCGCCTCCTGGACGATGACCGGCAGCAAGCCGTCCGTACCGAATTTCAGCTCCCGGTACCATTCGCTCATTGCCGCACCCCGATCCCTTCCCCGGCGAGGTAGCGCTTGACGTCCCCGACCCGGTAATTGCCGTAATGGAACACGGAGGCGGCCAAAGCCGCATCCGCCCCGCCGGACCGGAACACGGCCGCAAAGTCGGCGAGTGTTCCCGCACCGCCGGAAGCGATCACCGGGATGGCGACCGCGTCCGCCACCGCCCGGGTCAGTTCCAGATCGTAGCCGGCCGTCGTTCCGTCCCGATCCATGCTCGTCAGCAGGATTTCTCCCGCCCCGCGGGATGCCGCTTCCCGCGCCCAAGCGACCGCATCCAGGCCGCTGTCCCGGCGGCCGCCGTGGGTGAAGACCCGCCACTGCCGCTCCGCGCCCGCCGTCCGCCGGGCGTCGATGGCGACGACGATGCACTGATTACCGAAACGTTTCGCCCCCTGGTCGATCAAGTCGGGATTCAGTACCGCGGCCGTGTTCAGCGAGATCTTGTCCGCCCCGGCGAGCAAAATGGCCCGGATATCTTCCACAGCGTTGATGCCACCGCCAACCGTGAACGGGATGAAGACCTGCTCGGCCGTCCGTCTGACCACCTCGAGCAGCGTTTTTCGCCCTTCCGCCGCCGCCGAAATATCCAGGAAAACGAGCTCATCGGCTCCTTCCCGATCATAAAACGCCGCCATCTCCACCGGGTCGCCGGCATCCCGCAACGCCACGAAATTGACACCTTTCACCACCCGCCCGTCTTTGACGTCCAGGCAGGGAATGATCCTCTTTCCTATCATATTTCCACCTCCTGTTCCGCTCGGCTGCCTGCCGCCACCCGGATAGCCGACGCCAGCCGGAATGACCCGTCATACAGGGCCCGGCCGACGATTGCCCCGGTGAGTCCCGGTTCGGCCAGGGCCTGGAGCTGTTCGATATCAGCCAGGGAGGCGATGCCGCCGGAAGCGATTACCTTCGGCCCGGTCGCCAGCAGCCGCCGGAGTCCGGCGAGGTCCGGACCGCCCAGCATACCGTCCCGGCGGATATCGGTATAGATGAATTCATTGACGCCGAGCGACTGCATTTCCCGGACGAGCGCCGCGCCGTCCCTTTTCGTAGCCGTCTGCCACCCGGCCACAGCTACCTTTCCGTCCCGCACGTCAATACCGATAAGAACACGTTCGGGATATTTGACGGCGAGCGCGCCGACCAGTTCGGGCGAAGCGATCGCTGCCGTTCCCAGAACGACCCGGGCGACACCAGCGGCAAAGGCTGCTTCCGCCGCCGCCGCGGTCCGCAACCCCCCACCCATTTGAACCGGGACATCCACCGCTGCGGCAATCGCCCGGACGGCGGCCAGGTTGGCCGGCTGTCCGTCTTTCGCTCCGTCCAAATCCACTACATGCAGCATTGCCGCCCCTGCTTCCGCCCACCGCCGCGCTGCCGCGGCCGGGTCGGCTGCGAACACCGTTTCCCGGGCAAAATCCCCCTGCCGGAGCCGGACGCAGCGGCCGCCCCGGATATCGATCGCCGGAATGATTATCATAGCCAGCACCTCACTCGATTTCCGCGAAGTTGCGCAGCAGCCGGAGCCCGGCCGCGCTGCTCTTTTCGGGATGGAACTGTACCCCGTACACGTTGTCCCGGGCGACAACGGAGCAGAATTTCTCGCCGTAATCGGTTGTCGCCGCCACCGCCGCCGGCTCGTCCGGATCGACGCAGTAAGAGTGGACGAAATACATATAGGCACCGTCCGGCACCTCCCGGAACAGCGGGATGTCCTGCCGGAAGTCGACCCGGTTCCAGCCGACGTGGGGAATCTTCACTCCGTCCGCCAGACGGCGCGTTTTTCCGGGCACGACAGCCAGTCCGGAGTAGACACCGTGTTCTTCCCCGACCGTCGTCAGAAGCTGCATCCCGAGGCAGATGCCGAGAAAAGGCCGGCCGCTTCTGATGTATTCTTTGACCGCCGCCGCCAGGCCGGTGCGTTGCAGGTTCTCTGCCGCGTCCCCGTAAGCGCCGACCCCCGGCAGCACCAGTTTTTCCGCCGTTACCACCGCCGTCGGCTCATTCGTGATCCGTGCCGGAACCCCAAGGTACGAAAAAGCCTTAAGCACGCTTCCCAGATTGCCCATCCCGTAATTCACAATCGTAATCACCGCAATATCTCCCTTCAGATCATCCCTTTGGTCGACAGCGCTCCGGCCAGCGTGTCATCCCGGCCCACCGCCTGGCGCAGGGCATGCCCCAAAGCTTTGCAGACCGCCTCGATAATATGGTGGGTATTCCGGCCGGCGAGGCTCCGGACATGAAGGGTAATGCCGGCGTGGTTGACCAGCGCCCGCAACAACTCCTCGACCAGTTCCGTATCGAAACTCCCGACCTTGGTGGCCGGCAGCGGCACATCGTACGTCAGGTACGGCCGTCCGCTGATATCGACGGCAACCAGCGCCAGGGCTTCATCCATGGGGATGCAGGCGCTGCCGTAACGGTTGATGCTGGCCTTGTCGCCCAGAGCCTCCCGCAGGGCTTCGCCCAGCCCAATCCCGGTGTCTTCTGTCAGATGGTGATCATCCACCTCGGTATCCCCGGCCGCCCGGACCGTCAGGTCAAAACGGCCGTGTTTAGCCAGCAACTCGAGCATGTGCGCCAGGAAACCGACTTCAATCGCAAGTTCCGCCTTCCCGCTGCCGTCAAGCTTCCAGACGACGGCGACCTCCGTCTCCTTCGTTTTCCGGGTACTTTGGCCTTCCCGCATCCTAGTCACGCTCCCTTACTGTCGCCGACCGCCGAACCAGATAACGCCCGGCGCAGACCGTCCAGGAAACAGCCGTTTTCCTCCCGGCTGCCGACCGTCACCCGTAGGCAGTCGGCCAGCCGGGGCTCGTCGGTGAAGCTGCGGACAGCAATTCCATCCGCCTTAAACTCGTCGGCAACCCGGCTTCCCCGACCGGGCAGCCGAAAAAGAATAAAATTCGTCGCGGAGGGAAAAACTTCAACCCCGGGCAGACCCGCAAGCGCGGCGGCCAGCCCATCCCGCTCCCGGCGGATTCGGGCGATCCTCTCCCGGCGGTAATCCGGATTTTCCAGCGCCACTTGAGCCGCCAGCAAGGCAAACAGATTCAAATTGTAGGGCGGCTTTACCCGGTCCAATTCGGTGCGGGCGACTTCGCCGGCCACGCCGTAGCCGACCCGGATGCCGGCTAATCCGAAAGCCTTGGAGAATGTCCGCAAAATAACCAGATTCCCGTAACGGCCGAGCAGCGGCAGGAAATCCTGCCCGGCGAAGTCGCCGTACGCCTCATCCACCGCCACGAGGGAGTTGGTGTTGCGGATGATCTCCTCCACCGCCGCCGCCGGGAAACAATTGCCGGTCGGGTTATTCGGGCTGCAGAGAATAATCAGCGCAGGCTCGGTCCCGGCCGCGGCAATTACCTGGGCCGTATCCAGGGTGAAATCCACCTGCAAAGGCACCTCAACCGGCACCGCTCCGGCCAGCCGGGCACCGAGCCGGTACATGGAAAACGTCGGCGTCGGGATGATAACCTTCCGCCCCGGCCCGGCGGCGAGCGCCAGCATCTGGATCAGTTCATCCGAGCCGTTGCCGAGAACGATGCTGCCGGCCGGCACATCGAGGAAGCGGCCCAGCGCCGCGGCCAGTTCGCCCGCCGCCCGCTCCGGATAGCGGTTGAAATCCGCCGCCGCAAGACGACGCAGTACTTCCTCTTTAAGCTGAGCCGGAAAATCCTCCGTTGCTTCGTTGGCGTCCAGCTTCACCGGGCAAATCGTCTCCGCTGTGCGATAACCCGTTATCCCGGCCAGGTCGCTTCTTCCCCACCCCATCATTCTTCCCCCCTTACTCTGACCGCGTTCGCGTGTCCCGCCAGTTCTTCGACTTCAGCCAGCCGGACGACGCTGCTCCGCACGGCGGCGAAACCGGCCGGCGACAGCGCGATCACATTGGACGCTTTGCGGAAACTGTCCACCCCGAGCGTCGAGGCGTACCGCGCCGTTCCCCCGGTCGGCAGCACATGGTTTGGCCCGGCGGCGTAATCTCCCACCGGCTCGGGCGAATAAGGCCCGAGAAAGACGGAGCCGGCGTGCCGGATTCGGCCCAGCAGGCCGAACGGATTATCTGTCAGCAATTCCAAGTGCTCGGGCGCGTAGTGATTGACCACCGCCACCGCTTCGTCCATGTTCTGCACCAGGACAATGGCGCCGTAATCCGCGAGCGACCGGGCCGCAATCTCCCGTCGGGGCAGCGCGTCCACCTGCCGTTCCACCTCGTTTGCCACCCGGTCCGCCAATTCCCGGTCCGCCGTAACCAGCACAGCCCCGGCCAGGACATCGTGTTCGGCCTGGGCGAGCAGATCGGCCGCAGCCCACCGCGGGTCGGCGGTCGCATCCGCCAGCACCAGCACTTCGCTCGGGCCGGCCAGCATATCGATGTCCACCTGACCGTAGACGAGCTTCTTGGCGATGGTGACATATATATTGCCGGGTCCGACGATTTTGTCCACGGCCGGGATCGTGGTGGTACCATAGGCCAGAGCGGCAATCGCCTGGGCCCCGCCCGCTTTGTAAATCAAAGTCACCCCGGCCATATCCGCCGCCGCCAGGACATGCGGATCGATTTGTCCGGTCGCGTCCGGCGGGGTGCACATAATGATTTCCTTCACTCCGGCGACACCGGCCGGTACGGCGGTCATCAACACCGAGGAGCACAGTTTCGCCGTCCCGCCGGGCACGTAGATGCCCACCCGGTCGATAGGCCGGTAGATTTGGCCGAGCAGGCTGCCGTCCGCCGCGGCGCTCAGCCAGTCGTTGCGCAGTTGCCGCCCGTGGAAAGCGGCGATATTCTCCTTCGCCTGTGTGAGCGCCGCGAGCGTTTCCGGCCCGACTGCCTGGTAAGCGGCCGCGATCTCCGCCGGGGTGACGGTCAGCTCGGCCAGGCTCAGAACGGCCCGGTCGAACTGCGCCGTGTACTCGAGTACCGCCGCGTCGCCCCTTTGTCTGACCGCCTCCACGATGGCCCGGACCCCCGCTTCGTATTTGCCGAAGTCGGCAAGTCTTTTCTGCGGTATCTGAGCGAGAAAGTCTTTACCCGTCCAACGCTTCATCCTTCTTCCCCCTTTCCTATCTATGCAATAACCTTAACAAAATAGTTTGCAAGCTATGACTCGCTAATAGGCGTATCCTCGTACCCCATATGCACACACGGCCCGGGCGCCAGCGACCTTTAGTAAGAATCGTGCCGCGTCCGGTGAAGGCGAGACTGAAGACGGGGCCGAGCCACGGACGGCGAGGCGGCAATCACGCTATGGATGGCGTGTTTGTAAGTTTACCCCGTCTGAAGCCGAGACTGAGCTGCTGACACGGCCGATACGAAACTTTGTCGCAGCCGCTGGCAACCATAGAATATAGCCTTCTCTAGACAGTAACCTATTTGCAATGGAAGCCAGCGGCTAAGACCGGGCCGTAATAAAACTTCCCGCAAAGCAGTGCCGCAATTCTTGCCCTAGCGCAACTCCAATCAGCCAGCATCAGTATGAGGAATGCATGCCCTCTCCACGCCCTCCCGCAAAGCTTCCACAACCGGCGTCAGTTCTATCGCCTTCAGTCGGTAACTGGCCCGGTTCGCAATCAGCCGGGCGGTAGTGGTGAAAATCTCGTCGATAATCACCAGATTGTTCGCCGCCAGCGTCTGGCCGGTGGAAACGATATCGACGATCATATCCGCTAAACCCACGTTGGGAGCCAGTTCGACCGCCCCGTTCAGCTTGATGATTTCAGCCGGAACCCCCCGCCGCTCAAAGTAGTCGGCGGCAATATTGGGAAATTTCGTCGCCACCCGCAAACGGCCGGAAAAACTGCCGCTATTCCTGTTTCCCACCGGCGGGCCCGCCAGGACGAACCGGCATACGCCGAAGCGCAAGTCGAGCAGTTCGTAAACATCTCGCAGTTGTTCGAGCAGGACGTCCTTGCCGGTAATCCCCAAATCGGCCGCCCCGTAATCGACATAGGTCGGAACATCGCTCGGCCGCATTACGACCAGCCGAATGCCTGCCGTGGCCGTGTCGACAATCAGCCGCCTGGAATCTTCGCTGACCCCGCGGCAGTCGACACCCGCTTCCTGCAGCGCCGCCAGCGCTGCCTCCAGCAGTCTGCCCTTCGGCAGGGCAATCGTTAACTCACTCACGCATCCCTCATCTCCATTCACCGGCATAGCGGTCGAACAGCGGCCTGAGATCGAAAATATCAGACCGCTCCGCCGTCTCGCCAGTTATTTCCTCGCTCGAACGGCTGCCGTCGGCGTCGATGACGAGCAGCCGCCGGATACCCCGCTGCCGGGCGTATTCCCGCGCGGCTGCCGGCTCCCGGCCGGTGATTTCAACTGCCGCCGTGCCACCCTCCCGCCGCAGTTCCTCCGCCAGCAACAGCGCCGCCGTTTCCTGACCGGGCGCCGGGACGACCAGGCAGTCGACGGGCCGAGCCGGGTCGGCCACCCCCAGTTGCTCCAGTACCGCGAGCAGCCGCTCCACTCCGATGGCAAAACCGACCGCCGGCAGCGCGTTCCCGAATTTTCCCGGCAGACTGTCGTAGCGGCCGCCACCGAGAATCGGACTGCCGAGGCCGTATGTGTAGGCCTCAAAGATGATGCCGGTATAATAATCCAGGTCACGGACGAGGGAAAGATCAAGATAAATACGGTTGCCCCAGCCGGCGGCGGCCAGGCTGCGGTAGATTCCGGCCAGACTGCCCAAGGCGGCCTGCGCCTGCGGGTTGCCAGTCAAAGCCGCCGCTTGCGGCAGGATCGTCGCGTCGCCGTGCCGGTCAGGAAGGCCGGACAAGAGGTCCCTGACGGCCGGGGGGGCGGCGATGTCCCGGACGATCTCCCGGTAGCCGACGAAATCGCGGCGGTTCAGGGCGCGTCGGATCTTCTCCCTTGTCTCTTCCGACGCGGCAGCCTCGTCCAGCAGGCCTTCAACGAAACCGGCATGGCCGATACCGATCCGGAATTCCGGCAAACCGGCCTGCTGCAGGCAACTGGCGGCGAGAGCAAGCACTTCCGTGTCCGCGGCTTCGCCCGCCGCCCCCAGTACTTCCACGCCGGCCTGACGGAACTCCGTCTGGCCTTCGGTACGGAAGATACTGTCGCAGTAACACAACCGCAGCGGCTGCGGCTGCCGGAACAGGCGGGTCGCGGCCAGGTACGCGAGCGGTGTGGTCAGATCGGAACGCAGCACCTTTATTCGCCCCTGCGCATCGAGGAATTTACAGCTTTGCTGCAAGAGTTTACCGCTCATCCCCGGCTGTAGCACTTCCAGGCTCTCCACCGCCGGCGTGATGATCTCGTTATACCCCCAGGTCGCAAACAAACCGGTCAGGGTCGCCTCCAGCCGCCTTTTTTTCGCGGCGGCCGCAGGCAGCAAGTATGCCGTTCCGGCCGGCATCGCGGTTGACATGATGTATCGCCTCACTTTACTGAAATAAAAAAACTTTCCATCCCCAAAGGGACGGAAAGTAATTTCCGTGGTCCCACCCTAATTAGCCTGCACCAATGGCGCCGACTCACTCAATCTAGGATACGGAACGACCGGAGCCGCTCTTATATCCCCTTCCCGGTAACGGTGGAAGTCTCCGGCAAAGCCTACTTACCCGCAGGGGGTTCGGTTTGCACTCGCAGGTGTGTTTCAGCTCCGTTCGCCGCACCGGCTCTCACCTAACCCGGCTCGCTGCGCATTGTCCGAAGTTTACTCTTCCCGCTCATCGTTTTGGCATACCCTTTTTCAATTGTTACCTATTGTAGCACTCACCCATCCGGGCTGTCAAGGGAAAATGCAAATTTACTCAACCTGTTTTTCCCTCCTGCCGCCGGGAAGGGTAAAACAGCTCCGCAGCGAATTTAGTACTAATCATTCTTCGTCATCCGTTGAGATAATTATACTATGCTATCGGATAGCTATTCTTTGACCATAACGCTGGAAGGTTTTATTGGTGCATATAGTTAGACTTCACTCCTGTTTTCGTACCCCTTATGCACACACGGCCCGGGCGCAAGTGACCTTTAGTGAGAATCGTGCCATGTCCAGCGAAGACGAGGCTGAAGACGGGGCCGAGCCATGGAGGGCGAGGCGACAATCACGGCACGGAGGCCGTGTTTGTAAGTTTACCCCGTCTGAAGCCGAGACTAAGCCGTTGACACGGCCGATGCGAAACTACGTCGCTAAGACCGGGCCGTAGAAAAAGCCATCCCGCGGAGCAAAGCCGCAATCCCTTCTCTTGAGTGTTTCTCAGGCACCTCTGCCATTGCTTCCCAATGATATGGTCAATGCGTAGATTGGATAGGAGGCAGCACAATGATCGGTCGGCACAACCTTTTGACCACAATCCGGCAGGAGTTCCCGCTCATCCTGAACTCCGTCCTGGCCCCGCTGGCCGTGGGCGCATTCGTTTTCTTATATGCTGCCGGCATCTACCTGCCGCGCCTGAACCTTTGCCTGCTCGGTCTCACGGCGCTCGCCGCCGGAGCCGCCTTCCTCCACCTAAATGAACCCTGGCGATTTTACCGGGCAATCGGCAATCTCCGGCGTTCCTGGCTCAGCCGGGAAGCTTTCTGCTTCGGCGGCTTCGCTTCGTTGCAGTTTGCTTATATCCTGGCTGCTTCCGGCGCGATCTTTCCCGGCTTTGCCCGCTGGCTCGGCCTGCTCGCCGCCGCTGCCGGCCTGGCGGCGATATTTTCCACCGGAATGATCTACCGGCTCTCCCACCGGCCGGCCTGGCGCCACTGGACGGCGACGGCGCATCTGTTTGCCGCCGGGGCTGTGTCGGGCGCTCTTTTCGTCCACGGCTTCCTCCTCCCGGCTTATTTCATAACCGCCGCCTTCGCGCGGGCGGTTGCTCTCGCGGCGCTGGCCCTGGCAATGCTGTTTTTCGGCTTGCGGCTCATGGATTACCGACGCAGCGGGCCCGAAGGCGCCATGACGCTGTCCTTACTGTTGAATGACTTCCGGGGCTATACCCTGACCCGGGCGGCCGTCGGCTGGCTGCTGCCGGCCGGTCTGCTGCTCTCCGGCCAAGCCGGCAGCCGGCTCGCCCTCGCCGCGGTCTTGCTCGGCGAATTCTTCGACCGCAGCCTGTTTTACGCCGCCGTCGTGCCGGCCCCGCAGCCGGCGCCGGGCACCGGTGTCCGCAGCGAGATCGACCCCTGGCAGCCCGAATACAACTTCGGGCGGATTCCTCTGGGCCAAAAAAAGGATTACCACCAGCCGGCCACCCGAACCGCCGGCGGCGACGAAAAAATTATTCCCACCACCTGTGTCAACAACTGCGGCGGTAAATGCCTGCTGCGCGCCCATGTCAAAGACGGAGTCATCACCCACCTGACTTCCGACAATATCTCCGACGACACTTCATTGCTCAGCCCGCAACTGCGCGCCTGCGCCAAAGGGCGCGCCCACCTGCAACGTGTTTACCATCCCGACCGGCTGCGCTATCCGTTAAAACGGATCGGCGAGCGGGGCGAAGGCAAGTTTGTCCGCATCAGCTGGGAAGAGGCTCTGGCTACCGTGGCCGGGGAGTTGCAACGCATCAAGTCGACCTACGGGGATTCGGCGATTCTGGACCTCTCCCACACCGGCTCGTTCGGCGGCAAACTCCACTACCGCGCGGTCGACCGCTTTTTGAACCTGTTCGGCTGCCGGACGGTCTTATACGGGTATTACAGTTGCGAGGCCACGGATGTCATCACCGAGCACATGTGCGGCACCGGCCTGACCGGCAACGACCGGGCCGACCTGCTGAACTCGAACCTGATTATTCTCTGGGGCTTCAACCCGGCGGACGGCGTCCGCGGCACGAACACGAGCTGGTTCATTGCCCGCGCCCGGGAAAAAGGCGCCCGGGTCGTCTGTATCGACCCGCTGTACACCGACACGACCGCCACCCTGGCCGATCAGTGGATCCCGATCCGGCCGGGCACCGACACGGCAATGATGGCGGCCATGGCTTACGTCATCATCACCGCCGGCCGGCACGCTGTGAAGTTCCTGGCTGATTTCACCGTCGGGTTTGAAAAGTTCCGGGACTACGTCCTCGGCGGCAGCGACGGGATCCCCAAAACGCCGGAATGGGCGGAAAATATCTGCGGCGTGCCGACTGCCGCCATCACCGAACTGGCAATGGCGTACGCCGACGCCAAGCCCGGGGCGATACTGTGCGGCTGGTCCCTGCAGCGCACCGCCTACGGTGAGCAGCCGGTGCGCCTCGCCATCACCCTGGCTGCCCTGACCGGTAATATGGGCATCCCCGGCGGCAGCGTCGGCGGCGTCGACTACAGCCAGACTCCCAACCTCCCCGGGCTTCCCGTCCTGCCCGAACCGAATCCGGCCGCCCGGGTCCCGGTCTACGTCTGGGCCGACCTTATTCTCAAGGGAAAGGCAGGGGGCTTCCCCAGCGATATCAAGGCCGTTTACATGGTGGGCGGCAACTTGCTGAACCAGGGAGCCAATGTGAATAAAAATATTGCGGCGCTGCGGCAGGTCGAATTCATCGCCTGCCATGAACAGTTTATGACCCCTACCGCCAAATTCGCCGACATCGTTCTACCAGCGTGCACTTTCCTGGAACGGTTCGATATCTGCCCGCCCGGGACCGCGCAGGGGAATTACCTGTTGTTCGCCAACCAAGTCATCGAACCGCTGTACGAATCCAAGTCCGACTACGCGATTTTCGCCGCCCTGGCCGACCGTCTCGGTTTCGGGGCCGCTTACACCGAGGGCAAAACGGAGGAAGACTGGCTGCGCAGTTTCGTCGCCCAGTCACCGGTCCCGGATTATGAAGAGTTCAAGCGGACCGGCATTTACCGGGACAAACGGAAACGGCCGTACATCGCTTTCACTGACCAGCTTCAGGGCGGCAAACCGTTTGACACCCCATCCGGCAAGATTGAGATTTACTCGGAGCGACTTGCCGCCCTGAACGATCCGCTGATTCCCCCGATTCCACAGCACATCGACCCGTGGGAAGGCCCGGCCGATCCGCTCTCCGCCGAGTACCCGCTGCAGCTCGTCACGGCCCACAGCAAACAACGGGTTCATTCTTCCCATGACAATAACCCGCTCCTGCGGGCGATCGAGCCGCACGGCGTCTGGATAAACCCGCGGGACGCGGAGCCGCGCGGCATTGCCGGCGGCAGCCTCGTAAGAGTCTTCAACGCCCGGGGCGCCATCATCATCCCGGCCCGCGTCACCGAGCGCATCATGCCCGGCGTGGTCAACATTTATCAGGGTAGCTGGTACAGCCCGGACGCGGAGGGAAACGACTGGGGCGGCAATCCGAACGTTCTGAACAACGACCGGCCGACGCCGTTCGCCCGCGCCTCCACCACCCACACGACCCTGGTGGAAATCGAGCCGTATCAAGCGAAAAATCACCGGGGAGGTGACCGGATTGCCTGAACAGTACGGCTTCTTCGTGGACCTGACCCGCTGCATCGGCTGCCATACCTGCGTCGTCGCCTGCAAGGACTGGAATAACCGCGGGGCCGGGCCCGGCTGGCGGGAAGTGAAGACGTTCGAAACCGGCAAGTTCCCGAACTTGACCGTTTGCAATTTGTCTCTCGCCTGCAACCATTGCGCCGACCCAGCCTGCGTCAAGGCTTGCCCGGCCGGGGCTTATTCGAAACGTGAGCAAGACGGGGCCGTCCTGCACAACCCCGCCAAATGTCTCGGCTGCCGCCTGTGTACCTGGGCCTGTCCTTACGGCGCGCCGAAATACGATCCGACGACGAAGCGGACCGGCAAATGCGATATGTGCGCCGCCCGCCTGGACGCCGGTGAACAGCCGGTTTGCGTCGAAGCCTGCCCGATGCGGGCCCTCGTTTTCGGCCCGCTCGCCGAGCTGAAACAAAAATACGGGGGAACCGACCGGATCAAGTTTACTGCTTCTCCCGACATCACCGGTCCCTCCGTCCTGTATAAACCGAAACCGGGCAGTGCGGCCGACTAATCGGCCGGCGGCGGTTTTTCCGGCTCCGCCGCGCCCAACTCGTCCCATTGCCGATACAGTCCGGCCAGTTCGGCCTGCAGGGCTTTATACTCACCGACGACCGCTTTCGCCGTCTCGGCGTCGGTATAAGTCTCGGCCGCACTCATGGCCGCCTCGATCGCCGCCCGGCGCTCTTCCCGGGCGGCGATTATCGCTTCCAGTTCCCCGATGCTTTTCTCCCACCGCCGGTACTGCTTCCGCCGCTCCTCCGGCCGCGGCGCCGCCGGCCGGTCGTTTGCGTCGCGCCGCGCGGCGCTGCCCGCCGCCTTTTTCTGCCGGTAGTACTCGTACCCGCCGTGATACAGGGTAAATCCTTCCGGCGTCAGCGCAATGATCTTCGTCGCCGCCGCCTGCAGAAAATAACGGTCGTGCGAGACGAAAACGGCCGTGCCGGGAAAACTGACCAGCGCTTCCTCCAGCGCTTCGCGCGCTTCCACATCCAGATGGTTCGTCGGTTCGTCCAGAAGCAGCAGATTGGCCCGGCACGTCACGAGCTTCGCGAGCGACAGGCGGTTGCGTTCGCCGCCGCTGAGCCGGTCCACCGTCTTGTGGACGTCGTCGCCGCTGAAGAGAAACCAGCCGAGGATCCGCCGGGCTTCCCCTTCCGTAAACGAGCCGACGCCCATCATTTCGCGCAAGACCGTGTTGTCCGGATTGAGCTGCCCGAGATCCTGGGCGAAATAGCCGATCGTAACTTTGGAACCGAAACTGATTTCCCCTTCGTAATTGCGGTCCTCCCCGGCCAGGATGCACAGCAGGGTCGTCTTGCCAACCCCGTTCGGCCCGACGATGCCAACCCGTTCCCCCCGCCGCAAAGTAAAATCGACCCCCCGGAAAACATAGCGCTCGCCATATCTTTTCCCGAGGGCGCGGGCAGCCAGGACTTCCTGCTCGCTCGCCCGCCGGACGGCGAAGTTCACGTGCATCCGCCGCCGGTCCACCCGGGTGACGTCGACCGTCTCCAGCTTCGCCAGAATTTTCTCTTTGCTTTTCACCTGGCGCGCTTTCGTCGCCTTGTACCGGAAGCGGTTGATGAAAACACTCAGTCGGTCCCGTTCTCTTTGCTGCAGCTGCGAAGCTTTTGCTTCCTGCCGCATTCGGTCGGCCTTACCCCGGAGATAGGCGGAGTAATTGCCGCTGTAAAGATAAAGCCGGGTGTTCTCAAGTTCGTAAATACTCGTGACCAGGTTATCGAGAAAATACCGGTCGTGAGAAATAATCAGCATGGCTTTCCGCCATTTCTGGAGATATCCCTCGAGCCATTCTAGCGTCGCCAGATCCAGATGATTGTTCGGCTCGTCCAGGAGCAGCAGGTCCGGCTCCTGCAGCAGGAGTTTGCCGAGGTTGATGCGCATCTTCTCACCGCCGCTGAAACCGGCAAGCGGCCGGGTAAACGCTTCTTCGCCAAACCCCAGGCCGTTTAAGACATTGCGGATCTTGGCGCGGAACTCGTACCCGCCCAGACGCTCGTATTCCTCGCGCGTCGCGCTGTATTCCCGCATCGCCTGCTGCAGCTCCGGCGTCGCGGTGTGGCCGGTCCGCGCCATCCGCTCTTCCAACTCCGCGAGCCGTGCCTCCGCCGCCGCTATCGCCGGGAAGGCCAGGTACATCTCGTCGGCCAGGCTGCCGCTGCCGGCAGAGTCGATATCCTGGCGCAGGTAGCCGATAGTAAGCGCCGGGTCCCGCTGAACCGTACCGCCGTCGTAAGGCTCCGTACCGGCGAGAATCCGTAGCAGCGTCGTCTTGCCGACGCCGTTGCGGCCGATGAGGCCGATCCGGTCCCCCGCGTTGATGCGGAAGGTGACATCCTGCATAATGACCCGTTCGCCGAACAGTTTGCTGAGATTACTGACTTGTAGCAGCATCGGCCGTTTCCTCCGTTTCGGACATTCACACCCATTATAGCAGGACGCAGCCGGAGCGCGCAAGCGCGGCTCCGGCCGTCGGTTTCCCTTGCCTGCAGGTTACTGTTGAGAGTCAGCCTTTCGCCAATGAGACCGGCGGCTGCTGCCGGTTTTGGGAAAGCAGAAGCCGCGCGACGGCGCGGCTAGGCTCAAAGCTAATAAGACGTTCTCATGAAGCACTTCAACTATTGCGGCATTTTCACGGTGACGATATCACCTTGCTCGCATTTGCCGTTCGCGCCAAACGTCACCCGCAGCGGGTATCCTTCGTAAAGGATTCGTTCGTTGGTGTCACAAGCATTGACCACAATGGTCCCGCTCCATTCCTCCAGACAGTCGTCCTTGAAAAACGGCGTATCCCAATACTGGAATTCCCGGCAGATCCGACCGATCCGGTAGCTGCCGATCCCGTCCGGAGCGGTATCACTGGGCTTATAGATGTTCACTTCGTATGCTTCTACCGGCGCTTCATCAAACACCAGCTTGATTACGAAAGTTGCGTCCGGGAAGGTCAGGGACAGCACCCCGTCCGGATATTTGTCGGTGATATCCACGGTCAGGCTTTCCACCGTTGAATAATAGTCATAGCCGTCCGAGTCGTCGGACGGCTCGGCAAATTCTATGTAGGTCTCTTGGTTCAAGGGATTCCGGAGATAAATATCCTCCTGGGTGGCCACGATCAGCTGCAGATGTTTCTTTTTGGTCGATGCTTCATCCTCGATAAGGCGGGCAATATCCAGATTGTATTCCAGTTCGATGACGACTTTGCCCTCCGCATCGGTCGGGAAAGGGCCGTAATAGCCTCCCTGCGTAGCTTCTCCGGCCTCCGTCGCTTTCTGGCCGGGTGTCAGCAGATACACCAGGTAATAGTCATCCTTCGCTTCCGGATTCGTCAGGTTTGTCTGAATCGTCAACGTCTTGTAGACCGATTGCTCCGCCTCGCCGGCCCCGTCACCGCCCGTTGCTGTTTGGTTGCCGCCGGGTGAACATCCGACCAACAACAGCACGGCGACCAGACAAAGAAAAACCTTCTTCATACCAATCCCATCCCTTCTGTCAAGCTGAAATATCCCCATGCCTGCGTAAGACCCCTTCCTGGTTGCCACTGCCTCCTTTATCCCGCTTGCGCCCTGCTGCCGGACACTTTTCCGGTTGGAAGCAAGGCCAGCCTTATCATTTGCCCTGGCCAGGGCAGCCCCGGTTCCCTCCGGTTGCCGGCAGACTGTAACACAGTCGGCCGGTTCGCGTCCCACCATTAACAAGATAACAAACAAGGGGGAAAATGAACATCACCCAATTGGGTGATGTTCAGCGGTCCGATAAAAAATGCTCAGTTTACGGTCGAGATGCCCCTCCCCGCCGTGTTCTCTACAATTTCCGCTACCCCTGCTTCATCATCAGGATATAGGCAAGCTCAGTACGGTTGTTCGCGCCCACCTTCCGGTAAATACTCTGGATATGGGTTTTTATGGTATTTTCCGACAGATGCAAGGCATCCGCCAGTTGGCTATTGTTCTTTCCCTGAACGATCCCGTCGATGATGTCCGCTTCCCGCTTAGTGAACTTGAACTTATAATCGGCAACAACCTGCTCGCCGTCGGCAAATTCCAGGGTGAGGAAAAACTGCCCGTTGCCTTTGACATCCCGATGAAACAAGACATCCGTCAGCAGGTCGCCGCTGCCGGTTTTGAACGTTCCCGCCCGCTGCAGCACCCGGTCACCGCCTTTGGGGTCGGACAGCATATCCTCGCACAGTTCCTTCGCATGATACAGAACGCTGGAACCGAAGACCGTGGAAATTTTCAGCATCTCAAGCCCGGTCACGTTCCCCCCGATCAGACTCAGCTCCTGATCCAACAGGCACAACCCTTTTTTGGCCATCCGGCCGCCGTCCGTTTCCAGATAGTTTACCGCCGTGATCGTGTGGATGACGTGAAACACGGTGGAAACGTGGGGTTGCAGTAACCGCAGGATAAACATATCCTCGGCGTCAAAATCCGGCTTATCCTTACTCCGGTGCAGATAAATCTCGCCCAGGAATTGTCCCTTATAGACGATCCGGACGCAGGCGACGTGAAATTCTTCCTGCGCGGCGAGGAAGCCGCTGCGCGGCTCGTCTCCGACGGCCACCACGCCCTGCCGGTAATCCAAAGCTTTGTAGACCATGGCCTCGCTGCCCGCGCCTTCTTCCTCCCTCTGCTTTAAATACTCTTCCCGGTCCGGAAATTGCTGTTTTTGGTAATGCTGCTCCACCTTGCCGCCGGTATAGGGTTTGAAAAAGCTGCAGTCGCGGCTGATCGCGCAAAAAAACATGCCACTGTCGTACGAAACCAGTTCATGCAGCTTCATGATGGCAAGCTTCAAGAATTCCGTAAAAGAAAGACATTCATAAGCGCTGTTGATCAACCGGTTCAGCCGTAAGAGCTTTTGGTTTTCCATCCGAATCCCTCCGATCAGAAATGGGCTGCTGTTTCAGCATACCGCATTGGATCGGCCCTGGCTATCACCCGAACGGGTGATATGGCAATCGGCCCTCCCTTTCAGGTACCGGGCGGGGAAACTTGGCCCGTGCGCCGGATGAATGTTTTGCACGCCCAGGGTCAGGAGCTTGGCCCAGCTTTCATGACAGACCTGGCGGTCATAGTACAGAAGCGGCTCGTGCGCGGCGCCCAAAAAGTTGAGCAGGTTCCTCGCTGCATCACCCACAAAAGCGTCTTCGCCCACAACCAGGGAAAGACTGTCCCTGGTGTGACCGGGTGTCGGCAGGAGCCGGCCGGAGATTCCCATAAAACCCGGCAGAGCGCCGGCCCGGTCCGGCCACAACACGTCGCCGCCGCGTCCCAAATAAGGCGGGAAGGCGTCCGTAAGCCTCCCGCTCACCCAACCATAAAGCCGCATGGCGAAGCCCAGAGCTTTGGTGGCATACCGTTCGGCGGTCGGGTGGAAGTGGCTACCGGCAGCAAGGTAACCGGCACAGGTTTCGCTTAGGATGATTTTCAGGCGGGGATTGGCGGACAGCAAAAAACCCAGCAGGCCGCAGTGGTCGCTGTGGTGATGGGTCAGCAGCAGGTAACGAATGGACTGCGGCGTCAGCCCCAGGCGGCCCAGTTGGACCAGAAAGGCTTGTTCATCTCCCGCACTGCCGCAGTCGATAAGCAGATATCCGTCCGCCGCTTTGAGCAGAAAACAGTTGGTCCGCGAAAGAACCAGTTTTTGAAATGCCCCCATACTCTGCTCCTTTGCCTGCCTTGGCTAAAGAGAATAAGAATAAAACACTGCAAGCCGGATTGGTTCTACCGCTTCGCCCAGTATACATAATCCGGCTCCAGCCGGCTGTCGTCCGGCCTGGAAACCGGCACTTCCGTGCCATTCCCGAAAATATCCCGCAGGCAGGCCAAAAAATCGCCGCTCCGTTGCCCGGACCAGACCGACAGCACACCGCCGGGCCGCAGCCGGTCCCGGAACAAGCGCAATCCGGCCGGCCGGTAAATACCGTCGTTGCCTTCATGCAGCAAAAAATCCGGTCCGTTGTCCACATCCAGCAGAATAGCAGCGTAACGTTCCACCGTGCAGCGGGCAAAAGCAAGAATATCGTCTTCGACGAGCGAAACCCGCTCGTCAAGTAACGCGTTATCCGTATACGGACCGAAATATTTCCGGCACCATTCGATTATCCGCGGTTCCAGTTCCACCACCGTGACGCGGCTCACCCGCGGGTCCGCCAGCGCCGCCGCCAGGGTATAGCCGATGCCCAGACCCCCGACCAGCACGGACAGATCATCCGCCGCCGGATCGAGCGCGGCGAGCGCCGCCCGGGCCAGTTCGCGCTCGGAGGCACGGTTGTACGTAGCCATGATGAACACACCGTTGGCGATTATTTCGTATTCTCCCGCCCGACGCTGCAATTGCAGTTCACCTTGCCGGGTCGAGACCCTCTCCAGCACTTCTCTGTGCATTTTCTCCCCCTGAATGATGATGACCATTACCGCGGTAATGGTCATGCATTTGCTTATTTTTCTTTGATGGCGTCAACCGGACAGCCTTCGACCCCTTCTTTGGCTTCCCCTTCCTTGCCGGAGGGGACGTCGCCGTTGTTTTTGGCGGTAGCCTTGCCGTCATCGCCCCATTCGTAAATATCCGGGGCGGTATTGACGCACAGACCGCAGCTGATGCACAGGTCGGGGTCAACAAAGACTTTCATCACTATCCCTCCTCCATTTTTCATCCGGCATTATCAAGTCTGCCGGATTGAATGCCTTTCGGGATTATTATATCGCATCCAGGTTTTGCTAGCAAGTCTTCGGCTCCTGTCCTACATGAGCGGACGGCTGGGCTGGGAGATCTCACCGAGAGCCGACCCGGCTTCATTCTCGTATGGCGCTTCCACCGCCAGATCACCTAGGGCAACCATTCCCACCAAAGCGCCGCCGTCCACCACCGGCAGGCGGCGGATCTGTTCATTCGCCATCAGTTCGGCTGCTTCGTGCACGTCCATCTCCGGGTGACCGAGGACGAGCTCCCGGGACATAACGTCGGATACCGTAAGCGACCCGGCTTCTTTGTCTTCTGCCAGCGTCCGGAGGACCAGGTCGCGGTCGGTCAGAATACCGACAATTTTCTTGCCGTCGACAACCGGGATGGCGCCGATGTTGTGCGTACGCATCAGTTTTGCGGCTTCGGTGACCGACGCCTTGGGGGCGACCGTGAACAGGCTGCGGCTCATGATTTCACGCAGATTCATATTTTCTCGACCTCCTTTACTGTTTTAGCGTGCCCAGCCGGTCAAAAAATAATCGCCGGCAAAGCCGGCGAATCGTACTGTTTTCATGCAGAAAAAAATGTCTGACGTTTTTATTCAGTTTATCGCAGTTGCCTCATTCTTCCGGCGATCAGCGCAACCAGCCCGACCGAGATCAGGGCTAACAGCGCATTCAGCGCCATCCGCCCGCCTGCCGCCCCGGTTGCACCGGTATCGGCCTGGCCCCGGAGCAGGTTCCCGAGGACAGCCGGATCGCGGGTTTCGTTTTCGATCTGTCCGGCATAAGCGGCAATATCGTAAACCGGAAGGGTTGCCTGCGGATTGCCGAAATACAGCCGGTACGGACCGGTGCCGATATCCTCAAAAACAACTTTGTCGATGCTGTATTCTGCCGTTATCCGGGTGAAGGCAAGCGGCCGGTCGTCCCGATTATGGATTCTGAGCACAAGCGTTGCCGACGCAACCGGCTCCGGCAGGGCAACCGTCGTATTGCGGATTTCCAGGCCTTTGAACTGCAAGTTATAGATTGCCCCCCTTGCCAAAACAGTTTCGCTGCCGTCCGTTTCGAGCGTACCCACCGTGTACTGCCGGTCGAAATTCCCACCGGCGTCATCAAGGCGGATTGCCTGAATCCTCAGACGGTCGGAGTTGGCGAAGGCCACCACAGTATCCTGGCCATCCGTCCGCGCCGTGTACACCGGCGTCGCCGTCCGGGTATAGCTTTCCACCGTTGCCGCGGCAGCGTCATAGCGGGCAGTCAGGCCGGCAATCGTGATACCTTCCGGATTGTTCAATACCCGAATCCGATAATAGCCGTAACGCTGCGGTTCGCCAAACTGAACGTCCGTTTTCGTCCTGCCGCCCGCATTATAAACGATGTCATCTGCCAGATGATGCCATTCAATGCCGTCATAGCTGCCGTAAACGGCAATGTGCTTCAAATAATCTACCACCGGCAAATCCAAGCGGAGCTGGTTGGCCAGCGCGTCCGCGTTCTCTTTCATGGGAAGCACCCGATAGTCGGCAATGGTGTCGTTTTTCTCCTTAAATTGCCTGACCGGCTGCGTGCCGTAAACAACCGTTTCCAGCGTCATTTTTTCGCTTCCCCCGATCCGATAATAGGCTACGGGATCGCCGTTCCGGTCGAGGATGCGCAGGTCGGCCAGGTCGGGCAGCGCACTCCGGTAAACTTCCTCATCGAGAAAGAATTCCTTATACCGGTTGGTGCCGCTGAGCCTGATTTCCTTACTGTACGAGTAACCGGTTAAAGCCGCTGCCGGAAATGCGGTCACCATCACCAGGATGAGGACCGGTATTACAACTAATGGTTTTTTCATTCCGTATCACTCGCTTCAAAATTGTTCATAAGCCGCTGATAAACCAGCGATATCCCCAGCAGCAGGAGTCCGAAGGCGAAATAAGCGACGATTTTTCCGCCGATGGCGAGATACGACAGGTCGTAGATGAACAGTTTTGCCAAGGCCAGTACGGATAGAGCCAGCCCGAAACGCCGCAGTCGGGCGTACCGGGCCCGGAAGCCGACAAAGACACTGGTAAAGGCCGCCGCCAGATACATAATGCTGAAAACCAGGTTCGCCGGCCGCAGTCGGAACTGGAAAACGAGCAGCACCGTGGCAACGCTCAAGAGGTACACTGTCACGCCAAGCGGCAGATACTCCCGGCTTAGCTGCGCCCGACGGAGGTACAGAGTGAACAGATTGCGCAAATTGAAGAAGACATAGACATTATAAGCGAGCAGGACCGCAAGAGCGGCGTAGCCGGCGTCCCGACCGGTCACCTGCAGCCGCGCGGTCAGATTAAGCCACAGACAGACTACGTCAACCAGACCGTGCAGCCCGATAACGAACCAATCCACAACCGTGTCGCGCAAAGCAGTGAGTTTCTTCAGTCCGTAGGCGACAGCCAGGGTTATCAGCGCCAGCAAAATGACCCGGTAATAATCTCCGTAGTATGGAATGTGAACATATTTACCGTACTGATTGTCGACCACCAAAACAACATAGGTCCAGATGTTGACGATAGTAAAGTACTTGAAGCCGGTCAGCCACTTACCCGCCAGGGTATGCCGGGGGTAGCGCCCGGCGCGGAGATCCGGCAGATAGATATACAGAAGATAAGCCAGCCCGGCCATCACAGCGGTGTATTTGAAGTCAAAGAAGCTGACCGGAGCCCAAGCGGTAACTTGGCTGGCGAAATCGACTGCGTAGAAAGCGCCGAGGCTGAGGACCAGAATGAGCCAGCCGGCATACTCCAGCCGCTCGTTTACCTGCCGCCGCCCGAAATTAATGAGAAGCGCCGCCTCCGCCAGCCACCCGAGCGTCAGCCATTCAATCCCGAACTGGAGCGGGATAATGAGAATCGTGAACGCCAGCGATGTCAGATAGAAAATACCCCGTGTCTGTTTTTCCCGCGCGAGCCGCCGGTCCGCCAGCTGCCCGAGGGTGAAATAGACGGCCGCGAACGCGAGAGCGAAGAAACCGAGATAAGCTTCGTAGCCGCCTTTTGTAAACAGGGTATAAACAATTCCGCTGCTCAGTACCGTATTGAAGGCCAGCAGAGCTGTGTCCGGTACGCGCAGACTGACCCCGTACCGCAGCGGGTAAGCCAGAGCGATAGCCAGGTACATGGTGAAGGTAAGCAAAGTGTAACCAATGCTCAACGGGATTATCGGATGCAGATAGACAAGGAACACCAGCGCCGGGACATTCAGGCCGAAACTCAGGTAATTGATAAGCGGCCACTGCCGGGAGAACGAAATCAGAAGGATGAGCAGATTCAATAATAAGAGGTAGCCCATGGAGATGTTGATACTGACTGGGCTGAGACCGATGTGCAGAGTGTATGTAATGAAAGGCAGGTAACCGCCCAGAAGGGCAAAGGCGCAGATGGTACGCGACCGGTAACGCAATGAGAGGACCACGGTAGCCAAGGTGGTGAGCAGAGCCAAAACCATCCCGGTTCGCAGATCGATGATCTTCAGGAAGAAATAGCTGCTGAAGGACGCGAAATAGAGCACCGCCACCCCGCCACCGGTAAGCCCGAACGAAAAGACGTTCTTCTCCTTCCGGTTGAACCACTCCCCGCCGGCCAGAAAGATGCCGCCGATCAGAAAAGCGAAAACTCCCCGCATGTAATCGTTAAACCACACCGAGTAAGTGTACTGCATCGCCGTTACTACCCCGGCCAGGATGAGAAACACTCCGATGCGGTTGGCCCAGTTCAGACCAAGCTTCAGTTCCACACTGTTCTGTCGGACCCGCTCCCGCATTACCTCCTCGCTGACATCCTCCCCGGCGAGACCGTCATAATCCTGCTTAAGTTCTTCCAGTATCCCGGCCTGCTGCGCGGCGAGTTCCTCCTGGCGGGTCCGGATAGCCCCTTCGACCTCGGCCGTAAGCTTTGCGACCGCCGCCGTGATTTCCGTCTTGCTTTCTCCCAGTTCTTTTTCCGCCAGCTTCCGGAGCACGGACAACTTCTCATTCGCTGACTGCTCGATTGCCCGCAGATCCTTCGCCTGCTTCCCCGTCAGACGCCCGAAGTAAGTCTTCACTTTGTCCTGCGAAGCCGTAATTATTCCGGTCTTTTCACCGAGCATCTGTTCGTGCAGGGCCAGGCGTAATTCCCGGCTCTCTTTTTCCGCGCGCGCGTGTTTCACCCGCAGTTCTCCGGCTGTCTTCCGGAGTTCGTCAACTTCTCGCTTCAGGGCGATGTTTTCGCTGATAACGTCGCTCGCCGCAAACTCCTGGACAATCGCCTCATACTCCTGTACCAGCGCTTTTTGGCTACTCAGCAACTGGCCGAGTTTTTCCTTTAACGGCACGGCCAACACCCCTTCCAACAGTTCCACTGCAGACAATCCTGAAATCGTCGTTTATATCGCAGCCGCGGTACCAGATATATACAAATCACCCTTCTGCTGCGGTCAATGGATGCCCGGAGGCTCGGGCTGAAAGAACCTTTACTATTGATAAATTCTCCTAATGGCTGTCAAATTCCTTTTCGTTTCTCGGTCACGCCTATTTGTCAGGCTATAGCCCTTGTTTTGGCGTGTAGCAGGCTGACACCGTTTTGCCGCACCTCCCAACGGAAAACCGCAATGAGGTCGGAAAAACGCTTCCCAAAATTACGATCATCCTTGCATAAGAAATCCTATGCCGTCACTCTTCAATATTTGCCTCGATGAGCCGCAATGACTCGAAAAGCATACGACGTAATATGACGGTGCTCTGATACAAAAAAACCGGCTGAGCCGGTTTCTGAAGCGATGGGCAGGGCGCTATTTCCCCGGGATAAGTTCTGCCGATTATGCTTGCACAGGTGATTATTCGCGTATTCCGTTTTTTTCTATACCGCAATGTTATTCCTGCCGCTCAAGCCCTCTGGCAGCGTCTGGCGATAAAACAGGTAGAGCAACCCGGTTTCGGCGGCGACGCCGGCTACCTGCGCGATGCCGCCGATAACACTGCCGAGGCCGGGCGCCAGCCGGGAAAGGACGGTCACGGTGCCTAGGACGGCAGCGATATTGACCGCCTTGCCGAAACCGATAATCCGCGTCCGTTGCTGCAGCAGCAGGATACCGGCGAAAAAATCGCTCAGACTCATCAATACCGGCAGCAGGCTGAAGACGCGGATGACGGCGAGCGTCGGGGCGATAACGGCCGGGTCGGCCCCAATCAGATGCAACAGAATCCACCGGCCGGCCGGGGTGCAGGATAACAGCAGAAGACAGGCGGACCCGCACAGGCCGAAGCCGCGGACAAAAGAACGCACCGTCCGGTAACCGTTCGGCTCCCGCAGAAAAACCATCGTCACCTGGTGCACGTTCGCCGAGGGGGCGATAATGATGAATCCCAAAGATGAAGCTATGGAAAATGCCGCTAAAGCCGTCACCGGATCGTATGTCCGCGCGAGACCGGCGTTGATTACCGGTTTGGCGAGGCTGTACAGCAGAGCGGCGAGTACGAGAGGATAGAAAAAGCGCAGAGTCCCGGCATAATCGAGCGGCGCTTCCCTTTCTCCAGCGTTATCATCGGCCAGCCGGTCAACGTGTCCGAGGCCGCGCAACGCGTTATAGATTGCTTCGGTACTCATGCCGGTCAAAATCACTATCGCGCCGACCATTCCCCCCTGCACCCAGTCAAAGCGGGTAAAGCAGTAGACGAGCAACGCCATCACGGTAATGCGGGCAAACATCCCCTGGGTGACGATAAACGTCCGGCGGCGCATAATCAGCGTGGCCTGATACAGGGACCGCAGGCCCGAGGCAAACGGAACGAACATCGTCACCCGGAATACTGCCAACGTCGCCGGATACAGTTCGGGCGGCACCTTGAGAAGTCGGCCGAATACATACTGGCCGAGCGGCAGATAGCCGATAGCCAAGACCACGAGAAAGACGAGCCCAAGGCAGGTGGCAGCCGCCGCGGCCACGGTTCGGAAGGACCGGCGGTCGCGGACCAGCGCAAGCGTCATCTGCCGAACCATAACCATCGGGGCTTCCGCCATGAAAGCAAGGTTGGAGCCGACCGAGTAGGCTGCCATGGAGGCAATTGGCAGCACCGTCCGCGCAATGCCGCCGGCAATAATGGAATGTGATGTCATCATCAACGCCGAGGTCAGCGCGAGCGGCAGGAAAAATCTGATCACCGCTCCCAATGCTAACTCCCGGTCGCTTGTCTGTTCGGCAGTTTCCACAACTTACAGCCTCCTCGCGGTAATTGGTAGATGGATTCGCCGCCACGGGACGAACACCTGCGGCGGCACCCGGACCGCAGGTTGAATATGATAATGGGAGACGGAAAAAGGAGGTGAACCAAATGAAGTTCAACCTGGCAATCAGAGTAAGACGACCCGGCAGCAAAAGGCCGGCCCCGCCCGAACGGCACCCGATGCCTGCACCGCCGCCTGAACGCTACCCGGCGCTTGCACCGCCATCCGATATCATCGTCCGCATCTCCCTTCCCCCCGCGGAAACTGCCTCCGTTCCCGAATGGTTTGAACTTAGCTCACCCGGCGGAACTTCTCTGCTGCTGCGCCTGCCGGGAACCGGCGGACTATCATTCGCCCGGCTGTACAAAGCCGTCAAAGAAGCCGGAGGAACTATTACTGTCACCGAAACCTGAAGCGGACCGGCTTTGGCTGCCCGACGTTGCGAGAAGGCCGTTTGAGGCAGCCTTCTCGTTCTGCTTCCCAGCCTTTATGTCACCCGAACAAAACAACTGCCCCCGATGAATTCGCGCAGGATCGAGTTTTGGGTCACCTCACTGTCATCCATGGACAAGAAATAACTGAAAAAACGCAGCAGCCGGCTCGCTTCCGCATATTCCGGCTCGTCGCGGCCGATTGCCGCCAACAGCGGCTCCGCGTACTTTTTCAGCACCGCCAGCTCATAGACAAGGGCGGAGTTAAACATTACGTCCGCTTCTTCCTGGAAGGGGAAAATGTTCCTTTCCTCTCCCCGCCGGACGGACGGCCAGAGACGAATGGTCTGGAGCGCGTCATGACTGCGGAATTGGTTGTCGCGGACAATCCGCCGGATTATCCGCGCATCCGTGGTCGGGATGCGGTTGTACCGGTCAATGTTCAACTGCGTGAGGGCGCTGACATAAATTTTATACTTATTTTCTTTCGGCACGGCAGCGGTCAGCCGCTCATTCAAGCCGTGAATGCCCTCGATAATGATGATCTGGTCGTCCGCCACGCGCAGCGCTCGCCCGCGATATTCCCGTTCCCCGGTGGCAAAATTGAAAGCGGGGATCTCTACCTCCTCCCCCCGCACCAGACGGGTCAGATGGTCGTTGAACAATTCAAGGTCAATAGCTTCAATCGCCTCGAAATCATATTCGCCGCTTTCGTCCCGGGGCGTATGCTCACGGTCGACGAAATAGTCATCGACCGATATGGCTATCGGTCGCAGCCCGTTCACTTTCATCTGGACCGACAGGCGCTGCGCGAAAGTTGTCTTGCCGGATGAGGACGGGCCGGCGACGGTTACCACCCGAATCTCCCTTTTGTGCGCACTGATCAGGTCGGCAATACCGGCGATTCTCTTTTCGTGCAAAGCTTCGCCGATCCGAATCATTTCCCCGCCCTGCCCGGAATCGATCAAGGCGTTCAGCGAACCGACATCCTCGACTTCCAGGATTTCGGCCCAGTGTTCGGCTTCGAGAAAAACCTCCGCCAGTTGCTTCTGGGGAACATACGACGGCAAGGTGAGCGGGCTCTCCGGTTCCGGAAAACGCAGGATAAATCCCGGCGGATAATCCTGCACGAAGAAGGTACCGATATATCCGGTGCTCGGCACCATACATTCATAGAAATGCTCCAGCGCCGGCCCGCAGCTGTACAGGTCGACGGCTTTTCCCTTCCGGTAGGAGAAGAGGCGGACCATATCCTCCCTGCCCCGCTCCGCATACAGCCGCATCGCCTCTTCCCAGGCCACCGTGCGTCGGGTAAAGGGCTCGTCGGCATTGACGATTTCCCGCATTTTGCTTTCCAGGGCCGCCGCATCCGCCTCCGAGTGCGATTCCCCGCAGTGGATTTCACAGTACAACCCCTTGCTGAGCGAGTGCTCGATCCGCGCTTCGCAGTGCGGGTACAGTTCGCGGGCCGCCCGGATAAAAATAAACGACAGGCTTCTGGCATAAATCTTCATCCCGGTTTCCATCCCAAGGTGAATGAATTCTACCCGGGCATTCCGTTCCGGCACGGCCGCCAATTCGGTCACCACGTTGTCCACCCGCGCCGCCATGATCGGATAAGGGTAACAGTGGGCGTATTCCCGGCTGACGGTGAGCAGGGAAGTCCCCGCCGCATACTCCCTTACCACGCCGCCGGGCAGATTCAGACTGATCGGCTTGTTTGCGTCAGGCATTTTGTTTCCTCCCGGTTGATTATCGGACTGCCGAGGCCCCGCCGGTAATCCCGCTCATGCGGATGACCGAGAGGCCTCTTTTCTCCAGTTCCCGGATAATGATGTTGATCCCGATCGAATCGCTCGCCATATGGCCGGCGACGATAATATTGCCAATGTTCTGATCGATAACCGCCTTGCGAACTTCATCCGGTACATGCATGCAAACAATCGTTCCGACCCCGGCCTCGAAGTAAGCTTTGAAAACCTGCTCCCCGCCGTTGGTACCGCCGGCCATCAACACGACAATTTTTCCGGCATAATCACTTTCCGAGCCGACCCGGATAACCGGGCCGGCAACGGCGTTACTGTATTCCGGGATCTTTTTCAGGTTCTCCACCACGGCCCCGAGAGTTGCCCGCGGGTCGGTGACGTGCCGGTCCAGGTGCGCCTGAACGAAATTCTCGGTAATAATGTCGGCCGGCATATGGATATTCATAAACGGGATACCCAGCAGACGGGCGGCGGACACGGTCCGGTCGTAGTTGGCGGCGTGCGAAGCTCGCTCAATCTTGCCTTTGGCCTCTTTCAGGGCTTTCTGCGCTTTGTTGATCGGAATGCCGGCTTTTACCATGCAGTCGACTTGCCGTTCCATTACTTTATGAAAATCTACCGTGGACGTGTCGCCCTGCGGATGGTGGCTGATGACGAGATCAACCCTTAATTGCTGAGCTATCAGCAGCTCCGGTGTGGACATATCGACGCCGAATATCACTTTCCGGATATTTTCCCCCGGCACGAAGATACCGGAGTCGCTCGGGATTTCCGTAAGATCGGCGAGCGCCAGGGCCAAGTCCATGATTTCCTTGGTATTCATATGCCGACTCCCCTTTCCGATGCTGCTCAATCATTTTATGTTGCCGGGCTGCCTGGCAGAACCGATGCGACCGCCTTCCGTCCGAAGCAAACGGAGCGGCACCTGTTCCTGCCTTGAAACTTCTCTATATTATATCCGATTCCTGCCCGGTCATGAAAGCACCGATAACGTTCACACCTGGGTCATGCTGACGCCCTGGCTGGCCGGGAGTGGGCGGACAGTTTGCCCGGTTAACGCTGACATTAAGGTCAATGTCTGTCCTATCAGACACATTATCTAATGTTATAGTCAATATCTGCCTAACAATAACGTCAGCACCCGGTTAATATCAAAGCAGCTTTGGCAATCCTACACCGCGCACTGCTCAGCCTTGCCGTCAAAGCAAGCCGGCTGTAAGAAACCGTCTGCCGCAACCACGCCTCCAGTCGATTACTCCGCATCCTCGCGCCATCCCCGATATCTGACCCGCCCCCGGGTCAGCAATCCTTCCACCGCATCGTGCGGGCAGAGGTTGACACAGCTGTAACAGCCGGTACAATCGCCTTGGGGACGCGGGAAACCGGCGAAGTTCATTCGCCCGGTCGGGCACCGCTCTACACACAGGCCGCAGCGAGTACATTTTTCCGGATTAACCACAACCGGGAAAAACCGTCGCAGCAAAGCAGGGTGATAAAAATAAGAAACCAGGTGTAAAGGATGGAGGCGGAGCGACGGCAAGCCCAAAGGCTGCCCTCCGCGACAAATCGGTTCCAAACTGCCACTAGTGACCGGCCGAATTCGATTGTCGCCTGCCGGGTTTGCTGGTCCGGCCGTCCGGCTCCAGGGCGCCATCCCCGGAACCGGATGGCAGTCCAGGAATCTTCATAAGCCGCACTGTAGCGGGCGATTACCGGATAGCCTTTCGCCCGGAGCCGAGTTTGCAGTATCCGTGCCGCGTTTACTTCCATACCACCGTAAGTCAGGAAGGTAAAGCAAGGCCGTCCCTCCCCTGCCGGCAGGCGGGAAATCAACTCCAGCAACGGCAGCGCCGGCTTGTAGGCAAAAACCGGCCCGGCAAAACCAAGCAAGTCACAGCCCGCCAACTGCTCCGGCCCGAATTCCCGGCTGCTCACCACTTCGCACCTGCCGCCGGCACTGCGAATACCGTCCCGGATAAGCCGGCAACCGTGCCGGGTATTCCCGGTGGCACTGAAACAAACGATTAGACAGTTCATAGCATTTCCTTTCCGCGCCTGCTTCCGTGCCGCCTGTTTCTGACAGCAGCGGCGCCGGGCTATCCTTGCGTCGCGTAAGAATACCGGTAAGGAAAAATGGCCGCTGCCAAGCCGGCCATTTGCTAGACTATTCGCTGGCGCATACCTGCCCGCCGCTCTTCTTCTCATCCAGCACCCTGCTCCGCATCCCTTGGCATGGTGCAATAAGGAATTCCGTTCCGGCCCGCATACATTTCCGTGCCGGTAAGATACTATTACCAGAAGATTGAGCCAAGCACCCACGGCACTCAGTGTTCAATCTTTCCTCCCAGGAGGCGGTCTGCAGCAGCAGGCCGCTTTCTTTCGCCGTGCCGTTGCGGGCGTGTCCGGTCCTATTTAATCCGGTCGAGCGCCTGCAGGTCCTCCGGAACAAACGCGCCGTCTTTCCGGATCACTTCCCCGTCAAAGCGAATTTCGCCGCCGCCGAATTCCGGACGCTGGATGCAGACGAGGTCCCAATGGATGGCCGAAGTATTGCCGTTCGGCGCATCATCGTAGCAGGCCCCGGGCGTCAGATGGATGCTGCCCGAGATTTTCTCGTCGAATAAAGTATCCTTCATCGGTTTGAGGATGTATGGGTTCACACCGAACGCGAATTCCCCGAAATAGCGTGCCCCTGCATCGATATCCAGAATCTTGTTGATGCGTTCCGTGTCGTTCGCGCTCGCCCTGACGATTCGCCCATCCCGGCATTCCAGGCAGATCCGTTCAAAAGTGAACCCCTGATACTGGGACGGGGTGTTGTAAGTAATCACTCCGTTCACCGAATCGCGAACAGGAGCGGTGAACACCTCGCCGTCCGGTATGTTCATTTCCCCGGCGCACTTTACCGCCGGGATGCCTTTGATCGAAAACTCCAGATCGGTTCCTTCGCCAATAATCCGCACTCGGTCGGCTCGCTCCATCCGGGCAACGAGGGCATCCATCGCTCGGCTCATGGCTGCGTAGTCGAGGCAGCAGACCTGGAAGTAAAAATCCTCGAACGCTTCCGTGCTCATCCCGGCCTGCTGCGCCATCGAATAGTTCGGGTAGCGGAGCACACACCATTTGGTATGCGGGACCCGCTGCTCCATGTGCACCGGCTTGGTATAGTGAGCGCTGAGCAGGCGCATTTTCTCTTCCGGGACGTCGGCCAGTTCATTCGTGTTTTCCCCGGCCCGGATGCCGATATAAGCGTCCATATCCTTCATCTGCTGCAGCGCGTGCGCCGCCATCAGCTTGACCTGCCCTTCCGTGCAGCCCAGCAGGATTTCCCGGAAAACCTCGTTGCTGCGGGCATTGACGAAAGGCAAAGCACCGACGGCGTAAGCTTTTTTCACCAGCTGCCTGGCAAGCGGAGTCTCGATCCCGACCAGATCGATCAGGACTTTTTCGCCATCCGCCAGCCGGGTCGAATAATTGACCAAGATGTCCGCCAGTTTCTCAATTCGCGGGTCGTGCATATTCCTCTTCCTCCTCCGGTACCGGTAAGTATTTCTCCTTGTGCCTGAACTAAAATCAGTCTACCTCAAATTTCAATGCCTGCATTCGGCCGGTCCGCTCCGCCATCTCGGCGTTGAAAATCAGCTCATTGCGGCGAATGACCTCCCGATTGAAAGTCAGGTTCAGCGGACTGTAGCCCTGCTGGTTGTCGCCCGTCCCGCGCAGGCGTCCTTCCGCGATATCTTCGGACCGCATATGCACGAACGTTTCATCCCGGTGCAGGAGGACGGGCATCAGCCGGCGGCCGCCGGCCGCTTCCAGATAGTCGAGCAAGGCAATGTACCCATACGGGCGACGGCCGTATTTTTCGGCCAGGGCAGGCTCACACGGCTCACAAGCCGCTCCGAACTTCCGTCCGTAGTGCAGACAGTAGCCGCAGCGGTCGTTACCGATCGGAGCTTCCGCACCGTCCAAAATCAGAGAAAACTGCCCGTCCCGGTAGTGTCGGTCCGGCAACAGGTCGAACATTCGTTTCAGGTGCAGGAAATGGACGGAATCCGGCAGCCGATAGACGAGCGCGTTTTGGATGATCGGGGCCAGCTCCGGCAGGGGAGCGTCCGGCGGCAGGACAAAGGCGGCGTACTCCCCCTCGACCTCCTCGGGAAAAGCGCCGTGCGCAGTCCGGTAAGCACCGAAATCGGTCATGTCTTCCCTCCTAAAATGTCCGATAATTGGTGAACTGGAGCTCGATGCCGAAATCCTTTTCTTTCAGACCCTGGATTACCGCCTGCAGGTCGTCCCGGTTTTTGCCGGTGACCCGTACCCGGTCCTCCATCATCTGAGCCTGTACTTTCAGCTTCAATTGCTTGACAGCGGCGACAACATCCTTGCCTTTCTCTTTACTGATACCGCGCTGGATGATAACCTCCTGGCGAACCATCCCGCCGGCGGCCTCCGCCACCTTGCCGTACTGGAAAGCGCGCAGGGGAACCCCCCGCTTGATCGCCTTCGTCTGCAGAATATCGACGATGCTCCTCAGTTTATATTCATCCTCGGTAGTAATTTTTATGCTCTCGTCTTCCAGAGTAAGCACCGATTTGCTGCCTTTGAAGTCATAGCGCTGGGACATTTCCTTCCGCGTCTGGTTGACCGCGTTGTCAACCTCCTGCAGATCAACTTCCGACACAATATCGAACGAGTTATCTTTTGGCATATTCTCCCTCCTCTTTTCCGCCGGCGCCCCGGTCTCAAAGCAGTTCTTTCAATTCCAGCAGTGAAGCCACCTCGTAATCAGGCGCCGGGTCGGCCCGGTACGGCCGGCGGTGTGGATTGAAATAAATTGCCGGCAGCCCGAATCTTTTGGCGCCCAGAATATCGTTTTCAAGGTCGTCCCCCACCACCAGCGTAGTCTCTTTTGTCGCTCCCCCCTGGCGAACGGCCGCCTCATACATCGCCGGGTGCGGCTTCGGGTGGCCGACCGCTTCGGAATTAATAAAATAACGGAAGTATTCCGCGATGCCGCCGGCCGTGAGCTTGCTGTTCTGAACTTCGCGAAACCCGTTCGTCAGTATCCCCAGCGGATAACGGCCGCGGAGATAGTCCAGTACTTCCCGGGCGTGTTCCACGAGATGCGGCTGCCGTTGATAATACACGAGATAAGCGTCGCTCAGACGGCGGGCCAGCGCCTCGTCTTCGCAACCGAAGCGTTTGAGGGTATTGACAAAACGGGTCAGACGGATGGCGTCCTTAGCTATCCGGCCGGCCCGGTACTCGGCCCACAAATCTTCATTCTCTCGGTCATACACTGTCCAGAACTCATCTTCTCCCGCCCGCCGGTTCACTTCCGCCGCATCCCGCCAGACCTGGCTGATTGCCGCAGCGGAGTTTCTGGCGTGATCCCAAAGCGTCGCGTCGAGGTCGAAATAGATCACCCGGTATTTGCCCATTGTCTGCGTCTCCTGTTCGTTGTTCGCTCTTACTCATTTCTTGGCCGGAATTGATTTTCCTGCCGGCAGCCGCCGCCGAGTTGGACAAGGCGCGCCAAGCAAGGTAGAATAGAGCTTGGCATGATCAATCGGGAGGGGGAACAACTGTGGACAAGCTGGCCCAAATAATCAGTCAACTGCCGCCGGAACTGATTAAGGCGAACGGTCGGCAAGCGACCGTCATTATGCTGGACGGCTCGGAGGAGTCGGTGTATCATCTGGCCCGGCGGAACAATTATCACGTGGTGAGCAAGGAGCCGTATACCGCGCTGAAACAGTTCCGGGATATTGAACTGATTGCAGCATCGGAAGTCAGAGAAATTGTCTTTCATACTTAAATGCCCGGACAAGACAAATAAGCATAACCGGGATTCACGCCGGTTATGCTGCCAGCGACAGTCGGTCGTTACTTCGTAGAGTTGCCCGGTCAGACCCCTGCCAAGTGGAGGCCGAGGCCCTTCGCTTCCTCCAGGGCAGCGTTATTTTCCGCCGCCTCACCTTTGACGTGCGCCGTCACCACCAGTTGCCCGGCGAACTCCATCTGCAAATATTCTGCCACGTCTTTGAACATACCGACGGTATGGCGGGCAGTGGCCTGATCCGTATCACCCATCGCACAGATCAGAACGAGTTTTTTCCCGGCCAGGCGGGCAGACTGATCCCCGAGGAAAGCGTACCAGCGATCGATGAACGCTTTCAACTGCGCCGACGGGCCCCACCAGTAAATCGGGGTACCGATGATTAAAGCGTCGGCGGCAAGGATCTTGCCGGCCAAGGCCGGCATGTCGTCTTCCCGACAGCAGTTTCCGGGCGCGACAGCATGGCAATAACCACAGCCGAGGCAGGGCAAGATGGTCAGCTCGGCGAGAAAGACCTTCTCCGTCGCCGCCCCCGCCGCGTGCGCCCCGGCGACAGCGGCATCAACCAGCACGTCGGTGTTGCCGCCCCGGCGCGGACTGCCGACAATGGCCAGAACCTTTTTCATGCTTTATACCCCCTTCACTTTCCGGTCAAATCTTTCTGCTTCACTATTCCGGGCCGGAACGCAAAGTTCCTGCCGCCCGGAGAACCCGGCGCCTTGTCGAGTGTCGGCGGCCGCGGCCTCCCAGTCCCGATTTAGAGGAATTGAAACAACGAAACGAGAAATATTATGTCACTTTATTGCAGGAGGCAATCACATGGCAAACACCGAAACATCCATTCAAGCAGCCGACCTCGTCCGGGAAGCGCGGCTTGCACTCCGGCGCTTGTCCATATACCGCGGTATCCGACAGGTGTCGTCCGTGCAGGCCGTGCAGGAACTCCTGGAACTGATAACGGCGGGCGGAGCGGCTACCGCCATCGCCGAGGCTTACCACCGCCTTTTCGACCTTCTCATCGCCCCGGCGGAGTTCAACCGGGAAGAACCGGTCGGAGATGCCTGGCAGGACCATCTCCTCAATCTGATCCTGGCCGACGACAACAGTTTCAGCCGCAAAGCGGAGTTGGGTTTGGTTGCCGCCGGTTCCTTACAGTCGGCGGCGCAGAACGATCTGGCCTGCCTGCAAGTGCTTTTCCGCCTGGACGCCAACCTTCTCCGCCGCCAAACCGCCGCCGCCTACAACACGGCGGCCCAGGCAGCCGGCGGCGGCGAACTCCCGGTCGCGGCCTGGCCGGCCTGGAACCAGGCCTGTCCCTTACCGGCAGCCGGAGTTACCTTCAACGAAACCCGGAGACACCAAATAAAACAGCTTTTGGCCGCTTCCTCCGTCTGGCCGGACGAGACCGATGAACTGGCCGCCTTCTACCGGGCGGCCGGGGCCGGGATTTTCGGCCAATATAAGGCGTTTCGCTGGACACACGACGGGACGGCAGGCGGATTGACGGGAATTCCGGAGCCGGACCCAATCCGCCTGGACGAAATGATCGGCTACGCCGCCGAACGGGCTGACGTGGTCAACAACACCCATCAGTTCATCCGGGGCTTCCGGGCGAACAACGTCCTTCTGTACGGCGACCGCGGCACGGGCAAATCCTCAACCATCAAGGCCATCCTGAACGAATACGCGGAAGAGGGGCTCCGTTTGGTCGAAGTGCCCAAGCAGTCCCTGCAGGACTTTCCCTGCCTCATCCAGTTGCTGCAGGGCCGACCCCAGCGTTTTATCATCTACGTCGACGACCTCTCGTTCGAGGAGAATGAATGGGAATACAAAGATCTGAAGGCGATCCTGGAAGGCAGTCTCGCCGCCCGCCCGGACAACATCGTGATTTATGCCACCTCAAATCGCCGCCACCTCGTACGGGAACGTTTTTCCGACCGGGGAGCCCCGCGGGAAATCGCCACCGAAGATGAGATCCGCCAGCAGGATACGCTGCAGGAAAAACTTTCACTGGCCGACCGCTTCGGTATCACCGTTACCTTCACCGCCCCCGGCCAGCAGCAGTATCTGGAAATCGTCGAAGGTTTGGTCGCCCAAAGGGGCATCCGCCTGGAACCGGAATTGCTCCGTCGCCGTGCCGTCCAGTGGGAACTCTGGCACAACGGCCGTTCCGGCCGCACGGCCCGGCAATTCGTCGACTATCTGGAAGGTGAACTGGGATTGGCCGAAGCTGGAAATGGCAATACCACCAAAGGAGTGGAATGAGTTTGCAAACCGAATGGTATGACAAAATTGCCGAAAGAATTACGACTGCCGGCACAGCGCTGGACAACAAAGCCGCCAAAGGCTTCCGGACAGACATGTTGACGAGGGTGACCGCCAAAGTGGACGAGTTTTCTGCCGCTGCCTGCAGTGAATGCGGCAGCTTGCGAGCAAGCATCGAGCAACTGGTTTCCAATCTGGAGCAGGCGGCGCGGGGCGGCACTGTCGACCGCCGCCAGTATAACTTGCGGCTGCGCCGGATAATCGATCATTTACGTTCCCGTCACGGCTTGGCGGAAGCGGGCTCCTACCTGAGCCAGTGGATAGCGCTCGGACTCTGTCTGGGGATGGTGTTTTACAACCTTCTGGGCCCGGCATATATCGGTATCGGCCTCTGCCTCGGCGTCTCCATCGGTACGGCCCTGGATGCGGATGCCAAAAAGAAGGGCAAACAAATCTGAAATCCCTTTCTTTCTATAGAGAAACCACGATAAAAGCGACCCCTGCTCCGGGCAGGGGTCGCTTTTATCGCAAGTAAACCGTTGCAAGTATAGTTTATAAGCCAAGCATGCGGTCCACGGCTGCCGACATATCTGTCCGGTCGCAGACGGCCGTATGGCGGACCGGCTTCTCCGGCAAAGCGGACAAGGCGACGGGCGCCTCCGTTCCGCTGATTCGCTCCAGTTCGCGCAGCAGAGTAAATTCGTCTTTGCCGGCGACTGCGGCCGGTCCCGCAATGGCCTCGACCACGCTCGCGGCGAATTTGAACGGGCTCGCCGTAGCGGCGATAATTGTCCGGTGCCCGTCCTCCGTTGCCCGGCGGTACTTTTCGTAGACGCACTTGCCGACGGCCGTATGCGTATCGATAGTGTACCCGTAAGTCGTGAACGTATCCTTGATCGCCGCGTAGGTCTCGGCATCGGTGCAGGAATCCGCCCAGAAAACAGCCTGCAGCCGCTCGCCGGCGGCAGCGTCGACCCGGTACGCCCCTTCCGTCTTGAGTCCGCTCATCCAGCGCCGCACCACGGCCGCTTCCCGGCCGGCGAGTTCATACAGCAGGCGCTCCAGATTGCTCGAAATGAGGATATCCATTGAGGGAGAAGCCGTCTTGACGAAGGGCCGGTTCCTGTCGTAGACACCGGTCCGGATAAAGTCGGCGAGGACGTTGTTCGCATTCGCCGCGCAGATCAGGCGGTGAACCGGCAGACCCATTTCGCGCGCGTAATACGCGGCCAGGATATTGCCGAAGTTCCCGGTCGGAACGACGATATTCACCGCTTCCCCGTCCTTGATCGCTCCGCTGCTCTGCAGTTCGGCGTAGGCAGAAAAGTAATAAACGATTTGCGGTACCAGGCGGCCCCAATTGATTGAATTGGCGGAGGAAAGACGCCGGCCGCGGCCGGCAAGTTTGGCGCCGTACGCCCGGTCGGTGAAGATCGCTTTGACTCCGTTCTGGGTGTCGTCGAAATTGCCCCGGACGGCCGTGACTCCCACGTTGGCCCCCGCCTGGGTCGCCATCTGGAGACGCTGGACCTCGCTGACCCCGCCCTCCGGATAGAAAACGAGGCAACGCGTGCCCGGCACATCCTTAAACCCTTCCAGCGCCGCTTTTCCGGTATCACCGGACGTGGCGACGAGAATTACGATTTCGCATTTGTCGCCCGTCTTGGCCACCGCCCCGGTCAGCAGGTGCGGCAGAAGCTGCAGGGCGATGTCTTTGAAAGCAGCCGTCGGCCCGTGCCAGAGTTCGAGAAATGAAACGGAGTCATCCAGCCGGTGCAGCGGAGTGATGGCCGGAGGAGAAAATTTTTCCTTGCTGTAAGCGGCACCGGTACTCCGGCGCAGCTCGTCCGGCGTATAATCGGGCAGAAACCGGCCGAGCAGTTCGGCCGCCCGGGCCGGATAGTCCAGGCCGGCTAATCGGTTTCTTTCCTCCCCGGTCAGCCGCGGCATCCGTTCGGGCACGTACAATCCTCCGTCCGGTGCAAGGCCGGCCTTGATTGCCTCGGCTGAACTGACTTGCGGGCAGTCGCCGCGGGTGCTCTCGTATCGCATCGTCAAACCTCCCGTCTGATTCTTCCTTGGATCGTTACCATTATCATAATACAAATTGCCCAAAAGGGAAAGCCGGTTGTCGGAGCATGGCTTTTCCCCCGGCTCCGTTGCCTTTCGGACAATCGCGGAGAGTTTTTGCAGCCATAGCTTGACCCGAAAAAGGACAATATGCTATACTTACATCGCCATCTATTGTTCATTGAATAATAGCGAAAGGGATGAAAGGATGAACCGAAAACAATTCATGGCCGAACTGCAGGAGGCGTTATTGAAAACCATGCCGGAGCAGGCTGCCGAGGTTATGGCAGACTACACGGAGTTCTTCGACGCCGGACTGGCCGAAGGCAAGTCCGAAACCGAAGTCGCCCATGAACTGGGTGACCCACCGCGCATAGTCCTGTCTTTGCTCGAAAAGGATAGATCACTGAGTAAACCGGTTCAGGCGGAAAAGCCTCCATACGCTCCCATCGGTGACCGGCTCATCGCATTTATCATTGACGCGGTGCTGTCACTCTTTCCACTGGCCTTTCTCGGGGTTGCCAACGTTCTTATCTTCGTGCCTTTTTGGCCACTGGCAGTTTTCAACTATGCAATTGCCCCATCTTTTGGACCTCCCGCTCCAACCTCAATTGCCGTCGCCTGGCTTTTCCTGGTTTATGCTTTTTTGTATCAGCCGGTTTTCCTGGTGCTGTGGCACGGGCAAACCCCCGGCAAACGGTTGACGGGTATTAAAGTAGTCAAGGAGGACGGTACGTCGGTGAATACCTTTGCGACATTACTGCGTGAATTATTGGGAAAAACTATCGTCTATAGCCTGACCTTCGGTTTTGGCAGTTTATTCTCTTTCCTCTGGGCGCTCATTTCCCGGGAGAAGAAGACCATCCCCGACGCGATCGCGGGAACCCGGGTCGTATCGGTCAAGGGGAGATAACGGCGTGGATGCCCAAATGAAGAAAGGAGTCCTGGAAATGTGCATTCTTCATTTGCTGTCCGTCCGGCCTCTGTACGGCTACGAAATCATGAAGTCCGTCCAGAAAGCTTTTCCCGACGTGTACGACGGTTCGGTCTACGCCGTTCTGCGCCGGTTATACGCCGAGGGCTGCGCCGAAACATTCATCGGCGAAATATCCGGCGGGCCACAGCGGAAATATTACCGGCTCACCGCTGCCGGGCAGGAACGCCTGCAAGCGGCGCTCACCGAATGGCAAGCGGTCGTTGCCGCAGTCCGCGAACTCGGTATTCCGGTCTGAAAATCCATATGGGTAGCGGACGTAACCTGCCCGAAACAATAAACCGGACGCGAAGACACCGGCCCAAGGTTTTCCCTTTAGACCGGATTAATGACCATTCCGCAGCACAGCTTCGTGAAGTCTTGCCCGAAAGCATCCAAAAGTCTTGCCTCCGCTTTCAGGCCGGTACAGTGCCCGGTATAAATCTTGGCTCCCGGCTGCTTTCGCAGGGCCGCGACAGTCTTTTCGATACGGCTGTCAGCCGCGTCAATCAAATGGAAGCCGCCGATAACCGCAGTGACCCGGTCCTCCCCGGTCAGCTTGACACCATAGTTAACCACGTTGATGATCCCGGCGTGCGCACAGCCGGTGACGACGACCAGCCCGGCCGCAGTCTGGAAATACAGAGAAATGTCATCCATGATTTCGTCCGGAACGACAGTTTCATTTTCTATAGCATACAAGCCTATAGCTTTGGCCGCTTCAAAGTCGTTTTCGCGCGGCACGGTACCGGAATACAGCATTCCCGTCCCGAACCGCAGCGGTGAAGCCACCGGCACCCAGTGCGCACCGGCCGCCGCCGCCTCCCGCCGAGCCGCCGCCATCGGATAGCCGGCGTCGAACCAGAACGGCTCGGCGGCAAAGCTGGTCCGATTAATAGCCGGATGGGCGATTACCGGAACATAATCCTTCCCCATCGCCTTGAGAATACCGACCAGTCCGCCGGTATGGTCAAAGTGGGAATGGGACAGGATGATCAGGTCGATATCCTGCGGCTCCAGGTTCAGTTTGCCGAGGTTGTACAGAATCGGTTCCGCAAAGGATCCCGTATCAAACAAAATCCGCTTCCGCACCCCATTGACACCGACGTCAATCAGGTAGGCGACCCCGTGCTGCGCCCAGAACGGGCTGTTCTGTCCCGCGTAGTCGTCGGCCAGAACAGTAATTTTCAGCTCTTCCACCAGGCCCGGTTCCTTCTCCATGCTATCCCTCCTCATTCCTCACACCGGTAAACTTCCGCACCGCTTTCCCCTGCAGGTAGTCAAATTTCTTCCCCTGCCACGTATCCCGCAGCAGTAAAGTATTCTCGATTTCCGCCTGAATTTTCCACCAGCTCGTATTCCAATTGGCCCAGAGCGTGTTCTCCTCCGGCGCCCGACCGATCAGGCGCTGGAGAGGGATGGCCGGGTCAAGGTATTCGAGAAAAGTCACGACCCGCTCGATATAATCGTCCCGGGAAATCAGCGGCAGTTCTCCCCGGGAAAACAGGGTGCCGATCGGCGTATTCTTGACGACATACAAGGCGTGCAGTTTGACTTGATCTACCCCCAGCGCGGACAGGACCTTAGCGTTCTCAACGGCATCGGCATCATCATCCCACGGCAGATTGAGGATCAGGTGAGTGCAGACGGTAAATCCGTACCGCCGTACCCGGAGAACGGCATCGATGAATTCGGCCAGAGTATGGCCGCGATTAATCCGGCGCAGGGTGTGATAGTTGACCGTCTGCAAGCCGAGTTCGAGCGTGATATTGATCCCCTTTTCCTGCTGCACGGCGGCGAGGATATCCAGGTAACGCTCGTGGATGCAGTCCGGGCGGGTGGAAACGGCCAACTCCACCACACCCTCCCGGTACGCCTGATCGGTATGGCGCCGGAAATCCTCCGGCGGCAGGTACGTATTTGTAAAGTTTTGGAAATAAACGATAAATTTCGCCGCGTTGAACTTGCGGCTGATTCTGGGCAGGTTGATATCGAGCTGTTCCCGGACGGACAGGGTGCTCGGCAGGTCTTCGAAACCGGCGCCTTCCTCCCCGCAGTAGATACAGCCGCCGCAGCCCAGCGTGCCGTCCCGGTTCGGACAAGTGACAGGCAGATTGACGGGCAGCTTGTACACTTTTTCCCCGTACTGCCGCCGTAAATAGTCGGAATACCGATTGTATCTGGCCTCGGCCTTCTCCATCTTTCACCTCCTTCGCAGTCACTCCAAGAGTCTTTGCCTTCCTGCCGTTCATCTCCTGCCACCCGGCCGGAAAATTTCCCGGGATAATCCGACTACCCGGACTAGGTTTAATGTAATCAAGCGTTTCCGTGATTATGCGCACAAATATGGGCGGAAAATGAACTTCTTGTCATTATACGGGCACTTCTTAACCTGAATAAAATAGACCAGTAAACCCTAAAAAACCGGAAGGAGGTTCTGCCCAGCATGAACCGACGAATGCCTGCAGATGAATGCTCTCGTCCCTGCCCCCCCAGAGAAAGATACTCTCCGGATTATCGGCCGTCGGATGATTATTGCCGTCCCCCGAAGGATGGCTGCCGGCCGCCTTGCCCGCCGCCCTGCCCGCCGGAACGCGAGCTGGCTCAGGCGTATATCCCTTACCAATTCTATACCGAACGGTTTGCACCGATGACTGCGCTCGCCAAAGGGACGATCTTCCCCGAACTATATATGCCGTATGAGAAATGCGGTAAATGCCGACCGTGCTGATGCCGCAAAGACCGTACGGACTGCCCGAATCAACGCGAAAGGAGGCCGGCTGATGGACCGGAAACAGTGCGAAATGCTGAAAGAAATCCAGGCCCTCGAATTCACCGCGATCGATTTCAACCTTTATCTCGACACGCATCCGGAGGACCGAACGGCGTTGCGGGATTTCAACCGGACCGTTATCGAACTGCGTGAGCTGAAAGAAAAATATGAACGGGCCTATGGTCCGATTTCACCGATGGAACCCGAGAGCCGCGAATATTGGGCCTGGGCGATGACCCCCTGGCCGTGGGAAGTATGTATTTAACAGCCTGACGGAAAGGAGAAAAGAAGATGTGGGTTTACGAAAAAAAACTTGAATACCCGGTCCGCGTTTCCTGCTCCAATCCCCGCCTCGCCAAAAACATCATCACCCAGTACGGCGGACCGGACGGCGAGCTCGCCGCCTCGCTGCGCTATCTGACCCAGCGCTACAGCATGCCGACAAAGCAGGCCAAGGCGGTCCTGACCGATATCGGGACGGAAGAACTGGCCCACATGGAAATCGTCGCCGCCATCGTCTACAACCTCATCAAAGACGCCCCGCTGTCGCAAATCAAAGCTGCCGGCATGGACGGTTACTATGCGGATCATGATAAAGCCTTGTATTTCGTCAACGCGGTCGGATCCCCGTGGACTGCTACTTATATCCAATCCAAAGGCGACCCGATTGCCGACCTGCACGAAGACCTGGCGGCGGAACAAAAAGCCAGGGCAACCTACGAATACCTCCTGCAGCTTTCGGACGATCCGGAAGTAAACAAAGCCCTGTGCTTCCTGCGGGAACGGGAAATCGTCCATTTCCAGCGCTTCGGCGAAACCCTCGACAATATCCAAGAATATATGGATTGCAAACACGTCTTTTGATAACAGAAAACGGGAGGGAAACCGCCCGGCTTCCTCCCGTGTCTTTTCTGGTACAAGCTAATTCCTCCGGTTGCGCAGCATGAGGAGACGGAGCAATTGCGCGATCGCCACAGCCGCCGACGCCACATAGGTGAGCGCCGCCGCGCTCAGCACCTGCCGGGTCGGCCCCACTTCCTCCCCGCTGATGTACCCGCCGCCCTCCAATAGCGTAATCGCCCGGCTGCTCGCGTTGAACTCCACCGGCA